>MHCFR05601__coassemble_1686_pt1 | contig 11908 bp, 10 predicted proteins | sample MHCFR05601__metabat2_high_PE_003 | metagenome-assembled genome bin MHCFR05601
TCAAAGCCCCCATAAAAGCGCTGTAAAAAGCGCCGCCTCCCGGCCGCGCTTTTTACAGAAAAGATAAGATTATGTATCAGATAATTCCTCTGAACCACCCCTGCCATGAATGATTTCAGATTCCTGTCTTCCTTTTTTCTGATAATAATAGTATAATGGAACCAATTGAAAGTAAAGATATCCCGGACAGATGGGAACAGTGCTGTCAGATTTCACCGGTTCTGGCCCGTCTTTCTGAAACATCGTTTCAGGGAACCGGGCCAGCACATAGTACAAGGAGACGGATATGCTGATTCAGGATCGATTAAAGGACAAGGACGGCTTCTCTGAGGCCGAGAAAAGCATAGCAGCCTATTTTTTGTCGCGCCAGCTCTCCCTGGAGGGGGAGAGCGTCCGCCATGTGGCCAGCTCCACCTTCACCTCCCCCGCCACGGTCATGCGCTTCTGCCAGCGGCTGGGCTTTGAGGGCTACGCGGATTTCCGGGAGGCCTATCTGAAGGAGAACTCCTACCTCTCCTCCCATTTTCAGGACATCAACGCCAACCGCCCCTTCCTGGAGAAGGACTCCCCCATGGCGGTGGCCGGAAAGCTCTCCGCCCTCTACAGCGAGACGGTCCAGGACACCCTGGCCCTGTTAAGCTCTAAAGAGCTGGAGGCCGCGGTCAAGCTCCTGGACAAGGCCCAGAACATCTACATCGCCTCCGGCGGCGTCTACAGCGACTTGGCCTCCGCCTTCCGGGAAAATATGTCAAAGATCGGCAAGACGGTGATCATCTCCCCCAGCAACGGCGTGTACTATGAGGCCTGCTACCGCAACGCGGACAGCTGCTTCATCCTCATCTCCTACTCCGGGGAGACCCCCAGGATCGTCAGCGCCGCCAAGCGGCTGAGCCGGAAGAACGTGCCCACCATCTCCATCACCTCCTTCGGCTCCAACACCCTGGCCAGCGTGTGCAGCTGCTGCCTGCACATCTCCACCAGGCAGAAGCTGATCTCCAACCTGGGGAACTTTTCCATCAACCTCTCCGTCCTCTATCTTCTGGACGTGCTCTACGCCGGCTGCTTCCGCCTCCACTACAGGGAAAACGAGGCCATGAAGCTGCGGTTCACCAGGGAGACGGAGCACCGCGTCTCCGACAACCCCATTCTGAGGGAGGAGCCCTAGAGCTTCTCCCTCACATTTTTTGTGATGATCACATCGCTCCCCAGCCCCGTAGTTCTCTCTGTAAATAAAATCCGATATTCCGTCCGCCGTCCGCTCCGGCAGGGATTTGTGATATATCTTTTCCATGGATGCCATTTTTCTACCCCTCCAGCAGCCGCAGCACATCCCGCCCCGTCAAGGAGGCGAGCTCGATGGTTCCCGGGGCGATGACGCCCTCCGCCAGGCTCTGCTTCATCTCCTGCAGCCGCAGAATATTCTCCTCCACCGTGTCCTTCATGATCAGCTTGAACACCGTCACCTTCTTCTCCTGGCCGATGCGGTAGGCCCGGTCCGTGGCCTGGTTCTGGGCCGCCACGTTCCACCAGGGATCGTAGTGGATCACCATGTCCGCCGCCGTCAGGTTTAAGCCCGTTCCCCCGGCCTTTAGGGAGATGAGAAAGACGCTCACCTCGTCCTGGCCGAAGAGTCCCGCCAGGCGGACCCTCTCCTCCTTGGGGGTCTCCCCCGTCAGGCGGTAGAAGGGAATCTTCTCCTTTGCAAGCCTCTCCCCCAAAAGGTCCAGCATGGAGGTGAACTGGGAGAAGAGGAGGATCCGGTGCCCGCCGCCCACGCCGTCCCGGATCAAGTCCACGCAGGTCTCCAGCTTGGCGCTCCCCTCCTTGTAGTGGCTGTAGCAGAGGGAGGGATGGCAGCAGATCTGGCGCAGCCTGGTCAGGTCCGCCAGCACCTGGAACTTTTCCCTCTCAAATCCCCCCTCCTCCAGCTTCTCCTTCAGCAGGGCCGCGTTGGCGTTGTAGAGCTCCCTCTGCGCCCCCTCCGCCCGGGAGTAGATCACCGTCTCCAGCTTCTCCGGCAGCTCTTTTAACACCTCGCCCTTCAGCCTGCGCAGGATAAAGGGGCCCGTGAGCCGGTGAAGGCGGGATAACGCCTCCCGGTCTCCGTCTCTGGCCGCCGGAACCTCGTACTCCCTGCGGAATTTCTGGTATGAGAACAGAAAGCCGGGCATCAGGTAGTCGAAAATGCTCCACAGCTCCCCCAGCCGGTTCTCAATGGGGGTGCCCGTCAGGGCAAAGCGGGAGCGGGCCTTCACCGCCTTCACCGCCTTGGCGCTCAGGGTTCCCGCATTTTTGATGTACTGGGCCTCATCGATGATCTCATAGCGAAATTCCAGCCCGCCGTAGAGTTCCAGATCTCTGCGCAGCAGGTCGTAGGAGGTGATCACCACGTCGTACTCCCCCGCCTGTTTCAGGGCGGCCTTCCTCTCGGCGGCGCCTCCCGTCACCAGAAGGGATTTGAGGGACGGCCCAAATTTCCGGATCTCATTCTCCCAGTTGTAGACCAGGGAAGCCGGGCAGACGATGAGGGAAGGCTGTCCCCCGCCGCTTTTCTGCTCGTCCAGCAACAGGGCGATCACCTGCACCGTCTTTCCCAGGCCCATGTCGTCGGCCAGAATGCCCCCGAACCCCGACAGATCCAGGGTCTTCATCCACTTAAATCCCAGCTTCTGGTACTCCCTCAGCTCCCCGTTCAGGGTCTCCGGCACCTCAAAATCGCTGTCCTCCAGGGCTTTCATCCCCCGGACCACCGCCTTGAACATCCGGTCCCTGTACACCGTCATTCCCCTCCTGGCCTCCAGGATGGAATCCAGGTAAAATGCCCGGTAGCCGGGAATCCGCATCACGTCCTCCGCCATCTGGGCCTTGGTCAGACCCAGGCCGTCCAGCATGGAGGCCACGGTCATCAGCCCGTCGTCCTGGAGCCTCAAAAACTCCCCGGATTTCAGGCGGTAATATTTTTTCTTCTGGCGGTAGCTGTCCAGGACTTTTAAGAGCTCCTGGCGGCTCAGGCCGTCCGCCTCCACCGTGAGATCCAGCCAGTTTCCCGCGCAGGAGACGCCCACGGACACCGCCGGCGGGGGAAGGATCTTAAGCCGCCCCATCTCCCGGGAGATCTCCACCTCCCCCAGGCGCTTAAACTCCCCCATGCCCTCGGTGAGCAGGCGGTACAGGGCCTCCTCGTCGTCCCGGATCACCGGGTCCCCGCTCCCCTCCTCCCGGTACTTGAAATACCGGGTGATGGCCTGGCTGATGCGAAATTCCCCGGGCACATCCCGGCACACCGTCCGGGGCACATGCTCATCCTCCACCGGGTGGAAGGAGTAGTCCCCGTAGGAGAGGGTGGGGTGGAGCACCACCTTGCCCGGCTCCGGGCTGTCAAACACAAATTTTGCCGTGAGCTCCTGGGGCTGGTAGTCCTCCAGCTTTACGTCCTCCGACTGGAAGACCACGCAGGACTCCAGCTTCTTTATCACCCTGGAGTAGAACAGGGGCAGATCCCGGTCGTTGACCTCCAGGGTCCTCCTCCCCCCAGGGCCGGCAATCCCGTCCAGGAAGAAGGACAGCTCCCTGCTCATCTCCCCATCGCAGCGGCAGATTCTCTCCCCGTCCCCCACGTAGATGGCCTGCTCTCCCTTCAGATAGATGAGGGAGTCCGGCAGGGAAATGGAGATCCCGTCCCGCCCGCTCCGCTCCACCCGGGCGGTGATCCTAGGGCTTCCCTCCGTCACAAACAGCCGGTTCCTCTGGCCGCGCCCATCCTCCGTCTCCAGCACCTTTCCCATGACCAGGCCGAAAAAGCGGTCCAGATCCCCCTTATTCAGGCGGATGCTGCGGAAGGCCGGCACCGCCGTCAGGCCCGTGTGGTGAAACTGGGCGTAGTAGTCCCGGTAGGTGTGCACCAGATCCAGAAGGAACTGGGCCAGCGGCCGGCTCTCCTCCGTAAAGGCGGACAGGCTGTGGTGGAAGCCGAACTGTTTCCCGTAGCGGACCATCAGGCCGCCGTCCACCGCCTCCGCGAAGGCGGACAGATCCTTCACCACGTAAAACCGTTCCCGGCCCACCTCCGCCTCCAGCTGCAGCCCTCCGCCGCCCATGAGCAGCCTGGGCCGGAGGGAAACGTCCGCTCCCTCCTCCTCCCGCAGGATGTCCGCCACCTCCCGGTTGGTGTACTCCCGGATCATCCCCCGGACCTCCTGGGAGGTGAACACCGGCCTGCCGCTCTCCTTTCGGCTCTGCTGCCGGTAATACTGGAGCAGCGCCTCGCAGTGGGGGCACATCCCCTTGTAGGAGCGGCCCCTGTCGCAGGTGCAGGAATAGTCAAATACCTGGCCGTTTTTCAGGTAGAGGGATGCCCGGTAGGCGTGTCCCCCCTCGGAGACCTGGGCCTTTACCCCCGTCTCCCCCTTCCAGAAGGTGCTGGCTGAAAACTGAGTGATTGTCACAAAAATCCCCCCTTCCCCGCGGCGCACCGCGCCGGGGCGTCCATCTGCGGGAACCCCCGCAATAAAAAGCGCGCCCCCGGAAGGAAATCATTTCCCTCCGGAGGCTGTCCCGATCTTCTGTCTGTAATTTACATCCGGTCCGGAGCTGTGATGCCCAACAGCTGAATGCAGGTCTCCAGCACGTCCTTGGCCAGGCGCACCAGGGCCAGCCAGCTCTCCCTCTGCTGCCCGTTCTCCTCCGTGATGATCCTGGTGTCGTGGTAGAAGCGGTTGCAGGCGTTGGACAGGTCGTACACGTACTGGCAGATCTTGTGGGGCGCCAGCTCGTCGAAGGCGGCGTTCAGCACCTCGTTGTACTTGGTGATCTCCAGCTGCAGATCCCTCTCCGCGTCCGTGACCGCCGGCAGAATCTTGGCCCCCCCAGAGAGGCTTCCCGCCTTGCCCAGGATGGACTTGATGCGGACGATGGTGTAGAGGATGTACGGCCCTGTATTTCCCTCAAAGGAGGTGAACCGGTCAATATCAAAAATATAGTCCTTGGCCGCCTGGTTGGAGAGATCCCCGTACTTTAACGCGGAGAGTCCCACGATCCTGGCCGTCGTCCTGGCCTCGTCGTCGGACACCGTGCGGTTCTCCATGATCTTCTGGTAGGCCGCCTCATCCACCTCGGCGATGAGCTTCTCCAGGCGCATGACGCCGCCCTCCCTGGTCTTGTAGGGCTTTCCGTCCCGTCCGTTCATGGTTCCGAAGCCCAGGAAGTCCATCTTCCGCTCCGGGGCCACGATCCCCGCCTTCTTCGCCACCCGGAACACCTGGGTGAAATGGAGCTCCTGGCGCTTGTCCACCACGTATACATAGTGGTCCGGGTGGAAATCCTGCTCCCGCTCCACGATGGTGGCCAGGTCGGAGGTGGCGTAGAGGGCCGCCCCGTCGGATTTGCGGATGATGCAGGGGGGAAGCTCCTTGGCGTCCGTCTCCTCCCCGATGTCCACCACCAGGGCGCCCTGGCTCTCGTAGGCAAGGCCCTTTTGGATGAGGTCGTCGATAAGCCCGGGGATGTAGGGCTGAGCGTCGCTCTCCCCCTTCCACAGGTCAAAGTGCACGTCCAGGCTGTCGTAATTCTTCTTTAAATCCGCCAGGGACACATTCATAATGTGTCTCCAGATGGCCCGGTAGGGGGCATAGCCGTTCTGCAGCTTGAAGGTGGCTGTCTGCGCCCGCTCCTTGAAGGCTCTGCCCTCATCCGTGTCCTCCTTGGACTTGGCGCTGGCCGCCGGGTAGATCTCCTCCAGCTCGCCGATGGTGAAGGGCGCCTCCTGGGGATACTCCCCCTCAAAGTTCGGATCAAAGTAGGGGAGATCCGGCTGGCGGTCCCGCAGCTCCTCAATGATCAGTCCCATCTGCAGTCCCCAGTCCCCCAGGTGCACGTCGCCGATCACATGGTGGCCCAGGAATTTGCCCATCCGCTTCACGCTCTCGCCGATGATGGCCGCCCGCAGATGGCCCACGTGGAGGGGCTTGGCCACGTTGGCACCGCCGTAGTCCACGATGATGGTCTCCGGCTTCTCCGGCTCCTCCAGGCCCAGCTTCTCCTGGGCGGCCATGCCGTTTAAGTAGCCGGCCAGCCACTTCCCGTTGAGCCGGATGTTGATGAAGCCCGGCATCACCGCGGTGATCTCCTGAAACACCGGGCTGGACGCCGCCTTCTCCACCACCTGGTTGGCAATGTCTATGGGTTTCTTGTGATATTTTTTCGCCGCCGCCATGGCCCCGTTGCACTGATACTCGCACAGGTCCGGCCGGTTGGACAGATTGACCTTCGCATAGGACTCGTCGTATCCGCACTCCGCGAACACGGGCCTCAGTTCTCCTGCGATCAGATCGAGAATCTTTTTCATTCTTCCGCTTTCCTTTCTATCTTCATTTCTGACATCTGGGGCAGACAAAAGGAGGACGCCCCTCCCCGACCGGTTCCGGCGTCCTCCCCTCGCTGCATCCTATTATACTCTGGACAGATACTCGCCCGTGCGGGTATCGATCTTTAACTTGTCTCCGATGTTCACGAACAGCGGTACATTGATGGTAGCTCCCGTCTCCAGGGTAGCCGGCTTGGTGGCTCCGGTAGCGGTGTCTCCCTTGAAGCCCGGCTCCGTGTCCGTCACTTCCAGCTCTACAAATAACGGCGGCTCCACAGAGAATACGTTGCCGTTGTAGGAGCAGATCTTGCAGATCTCGTTCTCCTTCACGAACTTCAGGGCGTCGCCCACGGTGTCGCTGTTCAGCGCGATCTGGTCAAAGGTCTCCGTGTTCATGAAGTTGTAGAGATCTCCGTCCGCGTACAGGTACTGCATATCCACACGGTCAATTCTGGCTGCCGGGAACTTCTCGGTGGGGCGGAAGGTCTTCTCCACTACGCCGCCGCTGATCACGTTCTTAATCTTAGTTCTGACAAATGCGGCTCCCTTTCCCGGTTTTACATGCTGGAACTCAATGATCTGGCATACGTTGCCGTCGATTTCAAGAGTCATGCCGTTTCTAAAATCACCAGCTGATATCATAAATGATATTCCTCCTTAAACTTCTTTTCTCTCATACTGAAATCAATCGAATTTATTTTATACTAAAACAGAGGTATTTTCAACACCTTTTTACAATTTTCCAGTCAGGTAGTCCATGGCCAGAGCATACCCCCTAAGTCCCAGACCCACGATCTGCCCGGTGCAGACCGGGGCCGTCACGGACACGTGGCGGAACTCCTCCCGCATGTGGACGTTGGAGATGTGCACCTCGATCTTGGGCAGCTCGATGGATGCCAGGGCGTCCCGCACCGCGTAGCTGTAGTGGGTGAAGGCCCCCGGGTTGATGATGATCCCCTCCGTGCCGTCGCTGTAGGCGGCCTGGATCCGGTCGATGACCGCCCCCTCAAAGTTGCTCTGGAACACCTCCACCTCGTGGCCCTCCGCCCGGCCCTTCTCCTCCAGGCCTCTCACCAGGCTCTCGTAGTTCTCCGTCCCGTAGATTCCCTTCTCCCGGATGCCCAGGAAATTGATGTTGGGCCCGTTGATCACCAGTATCTTCACTCCGTCTCCTCCTTCTGCAAAATCTCCTCCACGATCTCCTCCACCGTCTTTCCGTCGGTGTCCACGCAGACGTGGGCCGCTTCCAGGTAAAATCTGTCCCTGGCCGCCAGCAGCTCCCTGGCCCGCTTCTCCGGGTCCGGGCTCTTTAGCATGGGGCGGCTGTCATCCCCCTTCAGGCGCTCGCACACCGTCTCCGGCCGGGTGCGCAGATAGATCACCGTCCCGGCCTCCTTTAGGAGCCTGCGGTTCTCCTCCCGCATGGGCAGCCCGCCGCCCACGGAGATCACCGCGCCCCACAGCTCATTTCCCATGGCCCGCACCGTCTCCGTCTCCATCTGCCGGAAGGCCTCCTCCCCGTCCTCCTCAAAGATTCTGGGGATGGACTTTCCCGCCCGCTCCTCGATCCTCTCGTCCGTGTCCAGGAACCTGCGCCCCGTTTTCCCGGCGAAGGCCTGTCCCACGGTGGTCTTCCCAGCCCCCATGAAGCCGATGAAGATCAGGTTGTCCCTCCGCCCTCTCAGGCTCGCCCTCATCCGCCTGCGGACCGCGTCCACCGTCTCCCTATCCACCTTCACCCCGGGATTCCACAGCTCGTAGGCGATGACCCCCTGGTAGATCAGCATGGACAGGCCGTTCACCGCCCGCCCGCCGGCCCGCTCCACCGCCCGCATGAAGGCGGTGGTGAAGGGGGTGTAGACCAGATCGAAGCCGGTGTGGATCTTTCGGTAAAATGCCTCGTCGTCGATGAGGATTCCCTCCGTGTCCGGCGCCATGCCCACGCTGGTGGACTGGACGCACAGGTAGGAGCCGTCCGGGATCTGCCGGTAGTCCGCCAAGGCCAACGCCCGAAAGCGCTCCCCGCCGAACCGGCTGTTCATCTCAGCGGCCAGGGCCTCGGCCCGCTCCCCGCTGCGGTTTAAGATGTAAACCGCCCTGGCTCCGTGGCTTCCCAGGGTCCAGGCGGCCGCCTTGGCCGCTCCCCCCGCTCCCAGGAGAATGCAGTCCTCCCCCTCCACGGGGATTCCCGCCTCCTCCATGGCCCGGTAGAGCCCAGGCGCATCCGTATTGTACCCCCGGTAGCCCCCGGGGATGCGCACCAGGGTGTTCACCGCCCCGATGGCGGCGGCCCCCTCGTCCACCTCCTTCAGATAGGGGATCACCTGCTGCTTGTAGGGCACGGTCACGTTCATCCCCGCCAGGTTCATGGCGTAGGCGCCCTTTACCGCCTCCTCCACCATCCCCGGCTCCACCTTCAGGGGAACGTAGGCGAAGTTCACCCCCGTCCTCTCCCCAAAGAAATTCTGCATCATGGGGGAATAGGAATGTTCCACGGGGTTGGCCATGATGCCGCACACCTTTGTCTTTCCGTCCATCAGCCTTTTCTCCTCCTGTCTCTCTCATAAAATCGGAGAACCAGGCGCTCCGGTATCCGCTTGAGCACGATCTGGATCTCCTCCCTGGGGTTTATGGGCTTGGTGAGGACGCTGTAGATCCCCGCCCGGTTCGCCCCCCATATGTCTGTGAACAGCTGATCCCCCACAAACAGGGTGGTCTTCCTGTCCGTCCCCATCTCCTCCATGGCCCGCTCATACCCCTTCACCGAAGGCTTGCCGGCCTTGAAGATGTAGCGGGAGCCCACCTCACCGGCAAACTCCGCCACGCGGCGCTCCTTATTGTTGGACAGCAGGCAGGTGTCAAAGCCCAGCCCCCGCAGATAGGCGAACAGCTCCTTCGCCCTGCCGTCCGCCGGGGCGTCGTGGGGAACCAGCGTGTTGTCAATGTCAAAAATCACTCCCCGAACCCCCTTCTCCCGAAAGCGCTCGTAGGGGATGTCGTAGGCCGAAGCCAGATACTGTCTCGGATAAAATCTTCGGAACATGTCACTTTTTCAGCAGCTTGCTGATCTCCTCCATAAATGTATTCACGTCCTTGAACTCCCGGTAGACCGAGGCGAAGCGCACGTAGGCCACCTCGTCCAGGACCTTTAACTTCTTCATCACCAGCTCGCCGATGACGGAAGTCTCCACCTCCTTCTCCTCCCGGTTGAAGATCTCCGTCTCGATCTCGTCGATCATGGAGTTGATCTGCTGGGTGGAGACCGGCCGCTTGTGGCAGGAATGGATCACACCCGCCTCGATCTTGGCCCGGTCGTAGGCCTCCCTGGAGTTGTCCTTCTTGATCACCATGAGGGGCATAGTCTCCAGCTTCTCGTAGGTGGTAAATCGCTTTCCGCAGCTCTCGCACTGTCTGCGGCGGCGGATGGAGCTGTTGTCGTCCGCCGGGCGGGAATCAATTACTTTTGTGTCGGCTGCATTGCAAAATGGGCATTTCACGTTCTTTTTCCTCCTGAAATCCGGATGATTTCCCGGCATTTTCCATTTATTTTACCTTAGGGTGCCCAAATCCGCAAGCATTTTTCCCCCTGTCCAGGCAAACTTCCTGCCGCTCTGTCCCAGCCCGGCCTCCCCTAATCCCGGCAGGCCGCCTCCACATCCTTCCGTTTCACATCCACCAGAATAATGTCCTCCCCGATCTGGCAGACGCTGCCGAAGGGGATCACATACTCCTTCTCATGCCCCAGAAACCCGCAGATGCAGCCGGGACCGGGGACGATGAGCGCCAGGACGCAGCCGGTGCGGACGTCGAAATCCACATCCCCCACATAGCCCAGGCGCTTGCAGTCGCTGATGTTGATGACCTCTTTCCGCTTCAGCTCACAGATCCTCATACTGCCCCTCCCCGGCCTTCTTACTGACAGCTTATGCGCCTCCCGGCATGTACGCGCCAAAAAGGGGAAAATTCTTCTTTTTTTCTTGTGTCTGCGGGATCTTGGATGGTAAAATATATCTGTATATATTTTGTGAAATAATCCTGAGATTGGAAGTGATTGTATGACCTGTCCCAAATGCGGACTGCAGATAGACGGGACCAGCGGGCGCTGCCCCTTCTGCCACACGGAGATTGGCTCCAGAGAGGACTCCGGACGCCTGCCGGAGCGGGCCGCCAGCCCCCTGCTCCTCATCTTCGCCGCCCTTCTGGCGGCGTTTTCAGGGCTGACCATTGTGATTTTTGCCGGATTCACCTTCGGCTATGTCCTGGCGGGGCCCCAGGATTCCTATGTGGAGGCGGAGGACTGGTATATGGAGGACGAGCCGTCCCCCTTCGGCCCCTTTCTCCCCGTCCCCATGGAGTCCCAGCTGATCTTCTCCGAGGGCGGTCTCTCCATCACCGCGGACCGCCTGGCGGTGGAGGATGTCTGGGAGCCGGAACTCTCCCTCACCCTGTCCAACGACACGGATGAGACCGTGGTCTTCACCGCCAAAGCCGGCTCCGTCAACGGTTTCATGAATCAGATGCGGATCTGGCAGGAGATCCCCCCAGGGCAGTCTGCGGAGGGCATTCTCGTCCTGGACGGCTACGGCCTGGATCTCTGCGGCATTTCCACTGTCCGGAATCTGGAGGTGAATTTTGAGATTCTCCGCGGGGAGAGCCAGCTGCCCCTCTTGGAGACCGGGCTTCTCACCGTGGTGACGGAGGCCGGGGAACCCCCCGCCCCGGAGGCCTTCCCCTCCCGCCTCCTCTTCCAGGAGAGCGGCATCCGCGTGTCCCTCCTGCCCATCCCGCCGGACAGCTCCGTCTGGCAGGAGGACGGTCCCCTGATCCTGGCAGAAAACCTCACGGATCAGCCGGTGACCCTGCAGGCCGTCCACGTCATGGCCGACGGGGCCAGCACCCCCGCCTCCCTCTACCTGGAGATCCTCCCGGGCTGCCGGGCGGTGGAGCAGCTCTACCTCACCCGCATCTATCTGACGGAGGATGTGGCCCTCAGCGCCGCCTTCGACGCCTTCGACAGCTCCACGGGCCGGCGTCTCCTGACCACGGACATGCTGCCCTTAAACGCCCCCAAGCCGGAGGCAGACCCCATCGCCTGAGATCCGCCTACCGCTTTAAGTCCAGGTAGAAGAGGATGTAGGTGGTGTAGATGTAGGGAAGCGCCCACAGATACCCGATCCCAAAGCTCAGAAATGTCAGCACATAGACCCCGGTGAAGGACAGGGAGAGATATATGTAGCGCAGTTTATTTCCCCGCATCAGGCGCACGCTCTCCCCCAGGGCGGCGAACACCTTTTCCTCCCGGCTCTCCACCAGGACGTAGATGGCCTGCCCGAAAAACAGGTAGAGCACAAAGGTCACCGCAAAATGCAGGAGGGTGAAGAGGGCGCTCAGCACCTGAAGCCAGCTGGCCCACGGGTGAAGGTTGGCCGCCGCCTCCACCACCGCTCCCGGGATCCCCGCCGCCAGGTTGACAGCGGCGTAGAGAAATCCCAGGCCCACAAAGCGCCACCACTTGTTTTTAAAGCCGTAGAGCAGGTCCCCGATCTC
>MHCFR05601__coassemble_1691_pt1 | contig 11848 bp, 13 predicted proteins | sample MHCFR05601__metabat2_high_PE_003 | metagenome-assembled genome bin MHCFR05601
GACCGCCAAAAGATCTTTTATCCCCTCTCCCCTCTCTTCTCCGGCTTCACAGACCGGAAGAGGGCGGACAGCTCCAGCTCCTCCCCCTTCTCCCGGTACACTCCGTAGCACAGGCTCTCCAGCCGCCCCTTCTCAGCCGCCAGAAAGCCGTACTCCCCGCCTCCGATGCCCAGAACCGGGTAGACGTTGGAGCAGCGGCTCAGCCCCCGCGTCCCCAGAAGCCTGTCCGCCTTCTCCTGGACCGGCATGGACTGGGTATATCCCCAGGAGAGCCTGTCGTCCCTCACCGGGCGGTAGTCCCGCTCCTCCCTGAGTGTCCCCTCCCCGTAATCGTAGCAGTAGATCTCAGGATTCTTCTTCCCCGGCAGGAAATACCCCGGAAGGATCCGCGCCCTCTCCCGGCCGGCGTCAATCACCGTGTAGTCGTCCCCCTCCATGGCCGCCGCACCCAGGGCAGCCAGATCCAGGGTCCGCAGGACCTTCCAGCTCGTCCCCTTCTCACAGACCACCAGTCCGAAGTAGCCGTGGAATACGATCCGGCTCTCGTCCCCGTAGTCCAGCTCCAGGGGCGCGCGGCCCGTCCCGGCATCGCCCCGAAACAGGCGCTCCAAATCCGCCTGGGAAGCCCGCACCGTCCGGCCGCTCTCCCCGGTCCGATCTTCGCCCTGCGCCGCGGCCAAATTCTCTGCCCCAGCCGAATTTTTCGCCCCAGCCGAATTCTCCGCCCCAGCTGAATTCCCTGACCCGGCCCGGCAAGCGCCTTGCCCCCGCAGCTTCCGCTCTCCCCGCGCCTCTGTGCCCTTAAAGCCCAAAAGAGCGAAGAGACCGATGCAGAACACTGCCATACAGATCGTATCCATCGCTCTCATCTCCCTTCCTATGATGCCCCATTATACAGCCGCCCCGGGAGAAATACACCTTACGTTTTTTTACGATTTTCGAAACTGTTTAATTTATTGTGAACATTTTCTTACGGCCGGGTCCCCCGGAGGCGGAAATTCAGGCGGCGAAAGTTCCGGCGGCGGAAGTTTCGACAGCGGAAGCCCTAGCAGCGGAAGTCCTAGCAGCAGAAAAGATTGTATCCCACCACCAGGCAGGCGACAATAAAGACCAGTGTGGTGAACGTCTCCGGAACCAGCAGCATCACCGTCATCCCCACGCCGAAGCAGAACAGCATCAGCCCCACAACCCGTTTCATGAAAAAATCCCTTCCGCTCCGATATATATACTATCTTATGCGGAAGGGATTTTCTTATGCGAAAGGGATTTTCTTATTCCGTCTCTGTCTTTTCCTGCGCCCCGGCGGCCATCTGGCCGGCCGCAGCGGCCGCCTCCTCAGAGACCGTCTCCTCCGGTTTCCCGGACACAAATTTGTTCACAAAATCCGGAACCATGTCCAGAACCTTGGTCATGGCGTCCTGCTGTTTGATGTTCACCAGCTTGGTCACCCCGTTCTGGATCACCAGCACGGCGCTGGGGCTCATCTTGGCGCTCATGCCGCCCCCTCCGTTCTGCTTGGCGCTGTCCGCAAAGGAGCCGGCGGCCATGCCGCAGGTCACGTCCACCAGCGGAAGGATGATGGCTCCGTCGATCTTCACCGCGTCGCCCACCACGGTCTTCGTGGTGACAAAATGGTCCATCCCCTTGAACAGGGCCTCCACAGTTGCTGCAAAATAATTTTCTGCCATATCGTTCCTCCTTCTACCGGTCCATCAGCCTGCCGACCAGTTTTCTGAAATTTTTATCCCGCCAGAGCCGCACGCCGGCGGCCAGAAGCACCGCCAGGCGGATCCGCCCGCTCATCTTCAGCTCCCCCTCCAGGACCTCCTCCTCAAACGCCGGAATGATCTGCACCCGGTCTCTGTACAGGGGCATGAGGAGGGCCGCTGCCTGGAGCGCCTGCCCGGTGCGGTAGGGATCGTCAAAGCCGAACCGCAGCCTGCCCTCCAAGCGGGAGGGCCTTATGTGGCGCAGAATTCTGAGCGCTTGTCTCTTCACCAGCTGGAATGTCCTCCGGTTCGCCTCATCCCTCAGAAAATCCATCACCTGGTCCCTGCGGGCCGCGAGCCTGCGGATCCCCTCCCGGGTGCGGCGCAGACGGCCTTTCACCCGGCTCAGCAAACCCCCAGCCTTTCCCGGCTTCCTCTCCTCCCGCCTCAGAGACGCCGTATGTACCGGCGGCTCCGGCGTTTTTATTCTCTCTCCGGTCTTCTCCCGCGGCTTATCCGGCGGCTTTCTGGGGGGCTTGGACGTCCGCTCCTCCCTGATGGCGGGGCGTTCCAGCTCTGCGGTCTCCAGATCCTTTAGATCTTCCGCCAGATCTCCCCCGTCCTCGCTCCCGCCTCCCACGGTGCGTCCCAGAATCTTCAGCGCAGCCTCAGCCTCCCCGTTCTCAAAGGAGGCCTCCAGCTGCAGGGCGCCGAACAGCCAGCTCACCCGCCCCCTGGCACACCACGCTCCATAGCGGCTCCCCTCCGCCCGGTAGCGGACGGGGACGAACAGCACCAGAAGGATGGCGGTCAGGGCCAGCCCCGCTGCCGCCAGCAGGAGAATGCCCGCAATCTTCAGAATCAAAAGCAACAGTTGAATCATTCTCACCTCTCGCTGTCTTTCTGTGCCAGGAAGGTTTCCAGGGAAAATCCCCCTGTGGTCCGATACATCTCGCCCACAATTTTGCCGGCGACCTCCAGGGCCTCCTCGTAGCCCAGGGCCACCCCCAGCACCAGGGGATCCCTCTCCTGATAGTGGGGATGGAAAAACTCCGCCGCCTGGTAAATGTCAAGGATATTATTCCCGCCGGAGGGCGGCGTAATCACATAGACCAGCCGGCTTTTCTCCCCCCGCCGAATTTTCTGTATGACGGCGTACCGTTTCTTCGCCGCCTCCTCCCCCACATAGAGATGGCTGTACCAGCGCATGGCTCATTCCCCCGTACTATTTTCCGCGATCACTGTCCAGAATGGTGCGTCTCAAGAGATCCAGGGCCTTCACCACCGACTGCTCCCGGATCTTGGCCCGGTTGCCCCGGAACTGATACTGCTCCACCCGCACCTTCTCATCCATGTAGCAGGCGATGTAGACCAGCCCCACCGGCTTGTCCCCGTCGGAGTCCGGCCCGGCAATCCCCGTGACCGCCACACAGACGTCCGCATCCGTGGCGAACACGCCGCCCATGGCCATCTCCCTGGCCGTCTGCTCGCTCACCGCCCCGTATTTCTTCAGGGTGCTCTTGCTCACATCCAGCCGTTTTCTCTTGGCCTTGTTGGCGTAGGTGATGAAGCCTTCCCGGAACACCTCCGAAGCCCCCGGGACGTTCACCAGGCGGCCGGCCAGAAGCCCGCCCGTGCAGGACTCCGCTGTGGTGACCGTGAGGCCGTGTTTCTTCAGCAGCCCCACCACCGCCATCTCCAGGGTCTCCCCCTCCTGCACGCTGTAGACATTGTCCCCCAGCCGGCTGCGGATCTCCTTCACCACCGGTTTGATCAGCTTTTTGGCCTCCTCCTCATCGGCGGCCCTCGCCGTCACCCGCACATGGACCTCGCCGATCTTGGCGTAGGTGGCGATGGTGGGATTGGTCTGCTGGTCGATGAGATCCAGCAGCTTGTCCTCCACCGCGCTCTCCCCCACGCCGCAGATCTTCACCATGCGGGAGAAGATGTACTCCGGGCGAAGGGCCCGCAGGTAGGGAACCACCTGCTCCTGGAACAGGGGATGGAGCTCGTCCGGCGGCCCCGGCAGCAGGATGGCGGATTTGCCGAATTTCTCCATGATCAGCCCCGGCGCCGTCCCGTTGTCGTTGTCCAGCACCTTGGCCCCCGCCGGGACCTGGGCCTGCTTCCAGTTGTTCTCCGGGATTTCCTTGTAAATGCTCCCCTCAAAATAGGCCCGCAGCCGCTCTCTGGTGTGGGGATCGTCCACCAGGGGAATTCCCATGACCTCGGCGCAGACCTCCTTGGTCAGATCGTCCTCCGTGGGTCCTAAGCCCCCCGTGAGGATCACGATGTCCGACCGCTTCAATGCTGTGCGGAAAGCCTCCGCCAATCGATTTTTATTGTCGCCCACCACCGTCTGGCTGTACATGGACATCCCCAGCAGAGCGCACTGCTCCGCAAGGTACTGGGCGTTGGTATTGACGATATTTCCCAGGAGCAGCTCCGTGCCCACGGAAATCAATTCTACTACCATCTCACATTCCTCCCTCTGTCAGAATGCCCCGGTTTTTCCAGATATAATCCGCCAGAGAAATCACCGTGAGGGCCAGGGCCACCCAAACGCAGATATCCGCCAGGAGGCGGAGCGCTTCCAGGTTGAAGATCAGGAGAATCACCGCGATCATCTGGAACGTGGTCTTAAATTTCCCCCAGTAGCTGGCGGCGATCACCACCCCGTTGTCGGATGCGATGAGCCGGAAGCCGCTGATGATAAATTCCCGGCTGATGATCACGATCACCATCCAGGCCGGAAGCTGTCCCAGCTCAATGAGACAGATCAGAGCTGAGCAGACCAGAAGCTTGTCCGCCAGCGGATCCATAAATTTCCCAAAATTGGTGACAAGACCGTACTTTCTGGCGATCTTTCCGTCCAGCATATCCGTCAGGCTGGCGACAATGAAGATCGCCGCCGACACGTACCTGAGCGTCTGGTTCTGGCCGCCCTCCCACAGCAGGCACACCACAAAAAACGGGATCATCAAGACCCGAAGCAGGGTCAGTTTATTGGGCAGATTCATCGCACACCTCTCCTATCAAATCGTACTCTAAGGCTCCTGTGACTCTCACCCGGACGAAATCTCCGGTCATCAGCTCCAGCCCCGTGTTGACAAAGATCATTCCGTCCACCCCGGGGGCGTCCATGTAGGTGCGGCCCACATAGGCGTTCTCATCGGCCACTTTCCCCTCGATGAGAACCTCCAGCTCCCGCCCCACCATGGCCTCGCAGGCCTCGAAGGCGATCTCCTGCTGCAGCTCCATGATCTCGTCCCGGCGCCCCTCCTTCACTTCCTGGGGCACCTGGTCGGGGAAGGACGCCGCCGGCGTGTCCTCCTCCAGGGAGTAGGCGAACACTCCCAGGCGCTCAAACTCCATCTCGTCGACGAAGCGGCAGAGCTCCTCGTGGTCCTCCTGCGTCTCCCCCGGAAAGCCGGAGATCAGGGTGGTTCTCAGGGCGATGTCCGGGATCTCCCGGCGCAGCTTCCCGATCATCTCCCGCAGCTCCGCCTGGTTGGTCCGCCGGTTCATCCGCTTTAAGATGCGGTCGCTGGCGTGCTGGATGGGAATGTCCAGGTAATGGCAGATCTTCTCCTCCTCCCGGATGGTCTGAATCAGCTCATCGGTGATCTCCTCCGGGTAGCAGTACTGGATCCGGATCCACTGGATGCCGGGGATCCGGCACAAGTTTTTCAAAAGCTCCGGAAGGCATTTCCGGCCGTAGAGATCCACCCCGTAGAGGGTGGTCTCCTGGGCCACCAGGATCAGCTCCTTGATCCCCTTCTCGGCCAGCTCCTCCGCCTCCCTCACCAGTTTCTCCATGGGAACGCTGCGGTACGGCCCGCGGAGATAGGGGATGATGCAGTAGGTGCACCGCTTGTCGCAGCCCTCGGCGATCTTTAAGAAGGCGTAGCAGCCCCCCGTGGTCACCAGCCTCCTGCCCTCCGTTCCCGGCAGGGCGGACAGCTCCTCAAACTGCTGGATATGCTCCTGCCCGGAGAGCACTCCCCGGATCACCTTCACAATCTCATCGAAGGCGGTGGTGCCCACCACCGCGTCCACCTCGGGGATCTCCCGGGTGATCTCCTCCTTGTAGCGCTGGGCCATGCAGCCCGTCACAATGAGGGCCCTGCAGGGGCCGGATTTTCTGTACTCCGCCATCTCCAGAAGGGTGTTCACACTCTCCTCCTTGGCGTCGCCGATGAAGCAGCAGGTGTTCACCAGGATCACGTCCGCCTCCGCCTCGTCGTCGGTGAAGGAAAACCCGTCCTCGTAGAGCATTCCCAGCATCTTCTCGCTGTCCACCAGGTTTTTATCGCAGCCCAGGGATATACAAAGTAATTTCATAAACAATATGTCTCCTCGCTGTATTGGTCTGCCGCAAGTAAGAAGAAAAGCCGGTCCCTGAAAACGGAAACGGCTTTGCGGCTCTTATCACTCTGCCTCGTCCTCTCCCTCTTCCTCCGGAAGGATCTTTACATAGGATTTGTACAGCTCTTCAATGGCTACGGACAGGGGCTTTCTCCCGGCGGATGGCACGTAGGCCTCCTCACCCGCGATCAGCTGTCTCGCCCGCTTGGCGCTGGCGATGACGATGGAATAGCGGCTCTGAACCACCGGCTGCTCGCCGGGCTCCACATCGCTGTTGACTGCCTCAATCAGATCCGTATAAGATGGATGCAACATAATTCATTCTTCCTTTCTTGTGCTTATATCTATTTACCGGAAATTTCCTTTAACTCTCTCTTCATCCTCTCCGCAAAGCCGCGGTGAAGATTCATCCGGCCGTGCTGGGCCTGGATCAGGCGGTGCAGCTCCTCCACGCAGTCGTCCAGCTGGTCGTTGATCAGCAGATAATCATATCGATCCATCTGCTCCGCCTCCTCGCAGGCTCTGCGCATCCGGGCCTCGATGACCTCCTCCGTCTCCGTGCCCCGGTTCACCAGCCGGCGCTTCAGCTCCTCCGCCGAGGGCGGCGTCACGAAGGCTAGAAGAGTCTCCGGGAATCGCTCCTTCACCTTCAAGGCCCCCTGGATCTCAATCTCCAGGATCACGTCCTTCCCCTCCTCCAGCTGCCGCATCACATAATCCTTCGGCGTGCCGTAGGAGTGGTGCACGTACCTGGCGTACTCGATGAGCCGGTCCTGGGCCACCATCTCGTCAAACTGCTCTTCGGTGATGAAAAAATACTCTCTCCCGTCCTTCTCGCCCTCCCTGGGCTGCCGCGTGGTGACGGATATGGACAGGGCATAGTTGTCATAGCGGTCCATAAGGGCCTTCATCAGGGTGCCCTTTCCCGCCCCGGAAAATCCGGAGACAACCGCCAGTATTCCTCTCTCTCTCATGGAATCTCGTCCTCTCTGTTTCTGTCTCTAAACTCACTCTATATTCTGAATCTGCTCCCTGACCTTCTCGATCTCCGTCTTCAGGGCGATGGCCCGATCGGAAATCTCCAGGTCATTGGACTTGGACAGGGTGGTGTTGGCCTCCCGGTTCATCTCCTGGGCGATAAAATCCAGCTCCCGGCCCACGGTGCCTCCCGCCGCCAGCTTCTCCCTGGTGGATACAATGTGGCTGCGCAGCCGCACCATCTCCTCGTCCACACAGATCTTGTCGGCGTAGATGGTCACCTCCGCCGCAATCCGGCTCTCGTCCACCGCCGCAGAGGCCAGAAGCTCGCTCACCTTGTCCTCCAGCTTCTGCCGGTACTCCCTCAGAAGAACGGGGGCCCGCTCCTCGATGAAGTCCACCAGGGTGAGCATGTAGTCCAGCTTGGCTGTCAGGTCTCTCCCCAGCCGCTCCCCCTCATCCAGGCGGGTCTGCACAAACCGCTCGGCGGCCTTCTCCACCGCGCCGGAGACGATCTTCCAGAGATGCTCCTCGTCCTCCGGCTCCTCCTCCATGGTCAGAACCTCCGGGCACCTGGCCAGAACGGAGGCGCTCATGTCGTTGCGGATGCCGAACTGCTCCTCCATCTGCCGGAACACGTCCACGTACTCCGCCGCCAGCGTCCGATTGTACTTTAAGCAGAGATTGCCCTCCGTGTAGTCCTCGTAGGAGATGTAGATGTCCACCTTGCCCCTCTGAATGTAATTCTTGAGCAGGGTGCGCAGCCCAGCCTCAAACGCGCTGAACTTCTTGGGCATCTTGATGTTCATGTCCAGATATCGGTGATTCACCGCCTTCATCTCAACGGAAATCTTGTACTGATCGGTCACTTCCTCAAACCGTCCGAATCCGGTCATGCTCTTTAACATTGGCTCTGCCTCACTTTCACATAGATAGCTGTATTATACTTCAAAGCCAACATCTAGTCAACATTTTTCCGGGAGGCACAAGCGGTTGGCAATCGCCCCCGAATCTGGTAAGATAGACGATAGGATAGACGGTAAGACAGCAAGGAGGTTTTCACTATGGCAGAATTTACCCTGAGCACCATCCGCCCCGACGACAAGCGCTCCATGAGGAAACTGGACGCGCTGCTGGAGAAGGAGGGCATCAAGAGGGACCGCAACCTGGATTACACCGTCGGCCTCTTCGACTCCGACTACCGCCTGGCCGCCACCGGCTCCTGCTTCGGCAACACTCTCCGGTGCATGGCGGTGGACTCGGACTTCCAGGGGGAGGGGCTTTTGAACCAGGTGGTCTCCCACCTGATGGACTATGAATATGAGCGGGGGATCCTGGATCTCTTCCTCTACACCAAATGCAGCACCGCCCTGTTCTTCAACAGCCTGGGCTTCTATGAGATCGCCAGGGTCCCGGAGCGGGTGGTGTTCATGGAGAACCGAAAACATGGGTTCTCCTCCTACCTGGACGGCCTGTGCGCGGAAACTGCCCGCCAGGCCGAGGAGCAGGGCCTCTCCCTGCCCCCGGAGGCTCTGCAGGGAGCCATCGTCATGAACGCCAATCCCTTCACCCTGGGGCACCGCTACCTGGTGGAGGAGGCAAAAAAAAGATGTGACCTGCTGCACATCTTCGTCGTGTCGGAGGACGCGTCCCTGGTGCCCTTTGCGGACCGCTTCCGCCTGGTGCGGGAGGGATGCGAGGGCCTGCCGGGCGTCATTTTCCACGAGACGGAAAGCTACATGATCTCAAGCGCCACCTTCCCCTCCTATTTTCTGCGGGACGGGGACACGGTGATCCGCTCCCACGCCGCCCTGGACATCTCCGTCTTCTCCCGAATCGCCGGGAAGCTGGGAATCCGCCGCCGCTTTGCCGGGGAGGAGCCCTTCAGCCATGTCACCGCCCTGTACAACCGGACCATGGAGGAGGAACTCCCCAGGGCCGGCCTGGAATTTGTCCAGATCCCCCGCAGGGAGCTTAATGGCACAGCCATCAGCGCCTCCCGCGTGCGGGAGCTGATCCGCGCCGGGCGGACGGAGGAGATCCGCCCCCTGGTGCCGGAGACCACCTACCGCTATTTCACCTCCGAAGCCGGGGCGAAGACGGCGGAGCGGATCCGCTCCGCCGGGGATGTGGTCCACTACTGAGAAACCCAAACTGGATTTCTCTCCCCGCCGCGACGGCGATAAAAAAGTGTGCGCTTCTGCGCACACTCGCGCCGGAGCGCGGTTGCGTCAGCAACCAATTTCCTTAAGCGCGGAGTGCGCATCCACAGCGGAGCGTTTTTATTTAATAGGGAACGAAGTTTCCTATTAAATGAAAAAGGCGGGCTGCAAACTGCGCAGTCCGCCTTTTCCTATCTATCTTAGGAGTTTTTCGCTGTATTTTATTTATGCCTGCTTTTTCGCCTTTTTCCGGTTGAAGTTGATGAGGCAGCCGTCCATGACGATCTCCTTCTCGTTGTCCGTCATATCTGCCAGGTACAGGGTGATCTCCCTCACCTCGTCCCCGATCACATAGGCCTTGATCTGGTCTGTGGGGCCTTCCGTCAGCACCTTGCGGATGCCCGGCACGTAGATGTAGTCCCCCACCTCAAACTCCGGCTCCGCCTCCATCTGGAAGGGAAGCATGCCCCAGTTCATCACGTTGGAGCGGTAGCGCTTGGTGGCGTACTCCCGGCAGATGTTGGCCAGGCCGCCCAGCACTCTCTGGCAGCTGGCCGCCTGCTCTCTGGCGGATCCGTCCCCCGGCTTCACCGCGTAGATCATGCTGCCGATCTCCGTCTCGGAGGCCTTCACCTCCTGCTGTCCCGGGATGGTGCGGATCTTCTCAAAGATTGCCTTTAACTCCGGAGCTGCCTCCACGGGGCAGGTTCCGGCCTCTCTGGCCTTCTCAATCTTGTCCACGGCTTTGGATCTCCCCACGTACTCCGGATCCCGGCGAGACAAGGCAAATTCTGCCAGGCCCAGGGGATTGGAGCGGTAGGAGGAGGTCTCTCCGGAGGGGATCAGCTCGTCGGTGGTGGTCACCGGATCCATGATCTTGGAGCAAACCTTCAGGAGGATATTGTCCGTCAGCTCCGTCATCTCCGGCCAGTCCTTGATGTTGGGGCCGTAGACCAGGCTGGCGTCCTCGTCGCCCTTGCCGTAGCCAAAGTATACTCTCTTCTGATATACGGTATCGTCAAAATGGTACGCCGGCACATCGCCCCAGCAGTCGAATTCCTGGGCGGAGGTGAGCACGCCGCCGTTGGCAGCCGTGGCCGCGATGGAGCGAGCGTCCATGAGGGCCACCGCCGACATCTGTCCGCTGCCGGGCTTGGATCCCTCTCTGTTGGGGAAGTTTCTGGTGGTGTGGCGGATGGAGAGTCCGTTGTTGCAGGGGGTGTCTCCCGCGCCGAAGCAGGGGCCGCAGAAGGCTGTGCGGATGATGGCTCCCGCCTCCATCAGGTCCGCGATGGCGCCCTTCTTCACCAGGTCTAAGAACACCGGCTGGGAGGACGGGTACACGGACAGGGAGAACTCTCCGCAGCCGCAGTCTCTGCCCTTCAGGGCGTGGGCAGCCTCGATCACGTTGGTGTAGTTGCCGCCCGCACAGCCGGCGATCACGCCCTGCTGCACCATCAGCCTGCCGTCGCGGATCTTGTCCATGAGGGTGAACTCCGCCCGGCCTCCAGCCACCTTCTTGGCCTCCTCCTCCACGCCGTGGAGAATGTCCTCCAGGTTGGCGTTCAGCTCGTCAATCTCGTAGGTGTTGCTGGGATGGAAGGGAAGGGCGATCATGGGCTTCACCGTGTTCAGATCCACGTACACCACCCCGTCATAGTAGGCCACATCCGCCGGATTTAATTCTCTGTAAGCGTCGGCTCTGCCGTGCTCCGCCAGGAAGGCCTTGGTATCCTCGTCCGTTCTCCACACGGAGGTGAGGCAGGTGGTCTCCGTGGTCATCACGTCCACGCCGTTGCGGTAGTCGGTGGTCATGTGGGAGATGCCCGGTCCCACAAACTCCATCACCTTATTCTTCACGTAGCCCTTCTTGAACACCGCTCCGATGATCGCCAGGGCGATGTCCTGGGGGCCCACTCCCGGCTGGGGCTGTCCGTCCAGGTAGACGGCCACCACCCCCGGGTAGGCGATGTCGTATGTATCCTGCAGAAGCTGCTTCACCAGCTCGCCGCCGCCCTCTCCGATGGCCATGGTTCCCAGGGCGCCGTAGCGGGTATGGCTGTCAGAGCCCAGGATCATTCTGCCGCCGCCGGCCATCATCTCCCTCATATACTGGTGGATGACGGCGATGTGGGGGGGAACGTAGATGCCGCCGTACTTTTTGGCTGCGGACAATCCGAACATGTGGTCGTCCTCGTTGATGGTGCCGCCCACGGCGCACAGGGAGTTGTGGCAGTTGGTGAGCACGTAGGGAATGGGAAATCTCTCCATCCCGGACGCCTTGGCCGTCTGTATAATTCCCACGAAGGTGATGTCGTGGGAGGTCAGGGCGTCAAATTTGATCTGCAGGTTCTTCATGTTCCCGGACGTGTTGTGGGCCTTCAGGATTGAGTAGGCGATGGTTCCCTTTTTCGCCTCCTCCTTGGTCACGCTCTTCCCCGTCAGCTGCTCCACTCTCGCCGCTTCCGCCTCCGGTACCAGCTCCGTCTGATTTACCAGATATGCTCCGCCGTCATACAGTTGAACCATTCTCATACCTCCATTTTATAATTTCAGGAAAATTTCCCTGTTTTCAGGTCTTTTCCCCTCTTTTTTTGTTGACTTTATTATACAGGTATTGTATATATAACG
>MHCFR05601__coassemble_1692_pt1 | contig 11838 bp, 11 predicted proteins | sample MHCFR05601__metabat2_high_PE_003 | metagenome-assembled genome bin MHCFR05601
ACATCAAATTCGAAAAATTGACAACAAAAAACCGCCTCCTTCCCGGGCTTTAAAGCCTCAGAAAGGCGACGGTTTTCCGCCTAAACAGCGATCAGGCCTCGGCCTCTCTCTCCTTCTTCAAAAGGACAAGTGCACCGGCTAAGGACAGAACTCCCACCCCTGACACCAAGATCAGGGAATTTCCCTCTCCAGTCTTAGGGGATGTCTCCGTCTCCGGAGTCTTTGCCATCGGCACTCCATTCTCGTCGATCTCGTAGTACTCCTGGAAGATCTCCAGCAGTTCCTCGGATGCATCCGGGCTTACCATGGGTACTCCGTCTTCTCCGATGGTCACCACCTCGTCGTAAATCTCCTGGGCCGGATTATTTCCAGTCTCCCCAGTGGATTCAGACGTGCCGCTTCCGCTGTCGCCGTCGTCAATGGGCGTGCCGCTGGGGCTTACCACCGCCAGCGCCTCCATGGACACCAGCATGGACAGAGCGGCAGCCACCGCTGCGGCTTTCATCCACTTTCTCATCGTCTTTCCTCCTCCTTTCCTTATATAATGTATTTATCTTAATCCGAAGGGGACTCCGGAGTAAGATCCTCACTGACAGCGACGGACTCTGCCTCAGGCAGAGCCGTCCCGTCACGCACTGGCTCCTCCTGCCGAAGGACCGCCTGCACCAGATACCTGGAAGTGTCCCGGCCAATGCAGGTGCTCAGAGTAATAATCCGGTCCGCTGCCGTCAGGCTGATCCCATCCCTGGTCATCACATTCACCGCCCTTGGATGAAGGGCCGTCTCCAAATAGGCTGCGTACACCTCCGGGTCAGAAAAGTCAAAAGCCTTCAGCAGATGCCGATTGTCATACTCGTAGGCGGAAAAGATCTCGTAAGTCAGCCTCTTCCCCGGCAGGTAGATGTACACATCCGGATGACTGTCAAAAAACTCCTTCTCCTGGTAGAGATGGAGATCTCGGAACATGGTCCCATTCTTCATATTGTGCCCGTAAATCACCGTGTTGGGATCCATGAAATCCTTCCGGTTGAGACTCTCCGTGTAGATACTTCCGGAAGCCGTCAGATTCCCGTCCACATCATGCATCAAATAATAGTCCTGATGGGAGCCTTCCCGCTGCAGGATGGGATAATCCACGCGGGTTCCCGGCACGGTGATCCAGGCATAAATCTCCGGATTGCGGGCCTGCAGCTCCCCAAAATCCACGTAAGGATCCAACCCCACCGGTTCTGTCTCTGCTGGAGCGGTCTCCTGCCCCGCCTCCGGGGCCGCTTCTGCATCCTCTGTCTCCGCCTTGGCCTCCGCCTGCAGTTCCTCCAGAGCAGACTTCTCCTGCCCCCGCTGATAAATATAATTCCCTGCCCAGACGGCGCAGCACACGGCCGCCGCCAGCAGCACTCCCGCCAGCACTCTGTTTCTATTCCTGTGATTCATAGCTCTCTGTCTGCTCCGATTCATAAAAAAGATTTAACACCATTTCCCTCAGGGCTTGATCGTCTGTCACATACTGGGCCAAGCCGTCCTCCCCCTGCGTCACTGTCCCCGGCACTGTCTCCATGCGGATCTGGCTGACCCCGTTTTTCAGGGCGGTGGCCGCCAGATAAGACACGTCGGAGACGGTGAGGTCCGTAACTGTGTAGTCCCCCATGATCTCAAACAGCCGCACCGGCAAGGACAGATCCCCCAGACTCTGGCTCATGACCTGGGAGGCGAAGGAGGAGATATACTGGCGCTGGCGGGCCATGCGCGCATTGTTGGCATCCACCGGCGCATCCCCTCTCCACTCCCTGTAATGAATGTATTCATATACCGTGTTCCGGTCCAGGGTGATGGTCTCCCCCGCCTGGAAGGTGCCGCTGCAGCGCCGGGTAAGCGTTGCGGCCGCCTCCTCCGACAAAGTCACCTGCACTCCGCCCACAGCGTCGTTGAGCACGGGAATGGCGGAAATGCTCACCGCAGCATACCCCTGTATGGGAATGCCGTAGAGGAGACGGGAGACAGCCAGCTCCATGTTTTCGCAGCTGGCATGGCGGCCGTCTCCGTAGGCGTAGGCCAGGCAGAGCTGGCGCTTCTCCGTCCCGGCATAGTTGCCGGACTCCGTGTAGAGGTTCACATCCGCCATGGTATCCCGCGACAAGTTTAACACCGTGATCTGGCCAGTCTCTGTGTCCAAAGAAACCAGAAATACCGCATCCGCCTGACCGCCCTTCCCGTAGGATTTCTCCTTACTGATGGATTTCTGATCCACTCCCATACAGAGGATATTGATCAGAGATTCCCGGTAGCGGTACCGTTTTCCGTTATAAGAAATCTCATTCTCATCCAGCAGATCTCCCTCCCAGGCGGCGGTTGTGGTCTCCGCCGCCGTCTCCAGCACCTGCGCTCCCTCGCTCCCCTTGGCTGCCAGATTGCTCTTGCCCTTAAAGTAGAGCACACCGAAGACAGCCGCCGCCGTCAATATGAAAATCACCGCAAACAGCAGGATGCCCGCACCGATCCGCGCAGCCAACCTACGCTTTCCGCCAGTTTCACTCATGCTCTTTCCCTCTTCATTCATCGTAATCAAACGGGATGGGCGATTCCCAGATCACCCTTCGCCCCTCCAGAATCCTCCTGGGATTCTCCCTCAGCAGGAGTTCCGGACAGGCAGGTCCATACTTCTCCGCCAGCAGTTGGTACAGGCTGTCCATCCTGGGCGTCCGCCTCACAGCTGAATGGGCATCGGAGGCGGCCACCGCCGCCAGACGGTGGCGCAGGATGGCATCCGCCGCCCGCTGGGCCGCCGAACCAAAGGCCCCGTACACGCTCCCCTTATTCACCTGCAGCATTGCCCCCATCCGGTACCATTCATATAGATGGGCTGGCATCCGCTGGGCACAGAGATACCGTTCCGGATGGGCCAGCAGGGGAAGATAGTCCATCTCCAGCAGACGATCCAGCAGCCGGTAGATGAAAAATGCAGGGGCATCGGGTGGGGTCTCCACCAGCAGGCAGCGGGTGCCGTTCAAGGTTGGAAGAGGTTCCCTCCCCATCCTGGAGAGAAAATCCTCACCAGCAAAGATCTCCGCCCCCGACGCCAAGGTGAGGTTGATTTTCATCTTCTCAAAAAATGCCTGCAGCCTCTCCCTCTTTTCCCTGTACGCCCATTCAAAGTCTGTGCCGAAGCTCGTCAGCCGGGAGGATGGATGGAGATAGTGGCAGGTGGCAGCCACCGTCACCGTGCCGGCCTCCGCCGCCATGCGGCCCATCTCCAAGGCCGTCTCCCAGGAGTCTGCCCCATCATCCAGTCCCGGCAGTATGTGGCAATGCAGGTCGATCATTCCTCTCCTCCCGTCACCGTCACCGTCAGCACCTCCCTGGCAATCTGGGTATTGTCCAGAGAAGTCAGGGTGTAGATCACCGAGTAGATCCCCGGGATCTGGGGATTGACATAGCTCTCCACCTGCACCCGATCCAGAAGATCATTCTCCTCCTCTGTGCTCCCCGCCTGAGCCACAAACAGCAGGGGATCCAAGGCAGCCCCCATGGGAATCTCCGCCTGGTTCTGCGTCAGAGTCAGGCGGATGTCCTCCATCGCCCCGGCGATATGGGCTTCCGCTTCCGCACTGGCGCTGTCCAAGTAGGGGTTGACCAGTGAGAATGTCAGGTTGTAGATGCCTGTGGAAATCTTCTCCCTCTGCCAGGTCACCTGGCCTGCGGCGTCCCTGCCGAAGCCGTCGTCCGCCTCCAGCGCTCCTCTGTCCTTGAGCACCTGGGCCAGATCCGTCAGATCCTCCGGCGCCAGGTCAAGACTCTCCTCCACAGAGAGCTGGGGCCCCCGGTATCCCTGCATCACAAGGGATCGCAGGGCCGTCAGTTCCCTTCCGTCGGAGAGGAATACGGAATAGCGCACCGTCTTGCGGCTCACACCGCTCCGCCCGGTGATCACCGCGTTCACCTGCTCTGTGATATCCGAGCCGTCCACATCCGTGGCCGTCACCCCCTCCATGAGATCCAATTCGCCCCTGCCGTCATACACCAGTTCTTCCCTCTGGAACGCCAGGGACTGGGCGGCTGTGGCAATCATCTCCCCACTCAGGGCCGCCTGCTCCCTGTAGCCAACTCTGTCCATCCGAATTGCTCTCAGCATCAAAATTCCCAGGAGAACCAGGGCACACACACCGATCAACGCCGTCAGTTTACGCCTCATCTCTTGCCTCTCTCTCCGATTCACTGCCGCCATAGTAGCCGTAATATCCGTAACCGTAGCCGTAGCCATAGTGGCCATAACCGTACCGGCCTCTCTTGGGCGGCATCTCATTAAACACGTATCCCATCAGCTTCGCCCCGCTGCCCTGAAGGCCGGCGATGCTGTCCAGCACCCGCCATTTCTGCACATAATCATAGCGGATCACGTAGAGCACGCTCTCCGCGAAGCGGGCCAGAAGTCCCGCGTCGGCAAACATCTCCGCCGGCGGGCTGTCCAGGAGAATCAGGTCATACTGTTCCCTCATCTTCCGGAACACCTCCTCCGCTCTGTCCTGGCTCAAAAGGCGATAGGGGCGGCGTACGGCCTTGCTGCCGCAGAGGTACCAGAATCCCCCGTCCTCCTGCTTCCCCACCGCTTTCTCCAGGGAGACATCCCCAGCCAACACCTCCGCCAGGCCGCTGCCAGGCTGGTCTGTGAGCAGCAATCGGGAATCCTGTTTTCTCAAATCCCCATCCACCAGGAGCACTCTCTTTCCATGTTCCGCAGCCGTATACGCCAGATTCATGGCCAGAGTGCTCTTGCCCTCCGCCGTGGAAGTGCTGGTGATAAGGAGAACCTTCCCGCCGGATGCCCCCATCCCCCTCTCGATCTTCAGCTGAAGGCCCTGGAGATTCTCCTTAAAATTCTGAAGAACGCGCAGGGAAATCCTGGCCTCCGCTTTCTTCCCCATCTTCCAGCGAGCCTTCCTCCTGACCCTGGGAATCTGTCCCAGGCAGGGGAGATTCAGCTCATTTTTCAGCTCCTCCGGTTTCTGCAGGGTTCGTTTAAAGAGGGCGTACACCCCCAGCAGCATTAGGCCAGCCCCGCACCCAGCGGCTGCCCCCTTCACAACGCTGCGGGCGCAGTTTGGCCGGTTATAGGGCTCTGTGGGAACCGTGGGCGTCTCGATCATATTGAATTTGGTGGGGCCGATGACAAACCGGGCCACACTGGGATAGACCCGGATGGCCGACTCCAGGATGGCTCTGGCATCCTGGGGACTGGAGCTCACAGCCGACATCTCAATGAGGTTTGACTCCGACACCGCCGCCGCGGACACGCTGCCGTTGATCGTCTCCACCCCCAGATCCGCCCGCATGGCATCCCAGAGCAGGTCGCTGCCGAGGATGTAGGGAAATGTCCTGGCCATCTGTCCGGCGGACTGGACATCGTAGAAGAAATTGTAAGTCTCCCCAGAATCCTCATCCCCGGTCATCACTGTGAAAGAGGCGGTGGACCGGTACCTGGGCGTGTAGAACCTGGTAGCCCTGGCATACATCCCATATCCCCCCACAAGCATCAGGATGGCGATCAGCCACCAAAAGCGCAGCAGCCCCTGAAAGAAATTCCGGAACAATATGCCAAGATCGATCTCCTCGTCCTCCCGCTCCTTAACTGTCTCCTCATAACCGGACATCCGTCACACCTCCTCTCCCTGCTTCTGCCTGTATTTTCCATATCCGTAGTAACCATATCCATGGCGGAAGGCTGATCTGCCGCCCCGGAAGGCGTTGAGGACAAAGCCCACCAGATCCGCCCCCGACTGACGAACGGCGTCGGCAGCTTCATTCACCGCCCGCACATCCGACCAATCCTGGCGCACCACCAGCACAGCTGCATCCGCCTCTTTCAGGAGGAACTCCGCGTCGCTGGTGAATGCCATGGGAGAAGAATCCAGGATGACATAATCCCAATCCGTCCGCAGTTTCCCCAGCAGTTCCTTAAAAGCTGGAGAATCCATGTGGCGGGAGGAGTTCTTCACCGAATCCCGCTGCAGAACCACGGTCAGACCTTCCCTCTCCTGGAGGATTTCCTCCAGCTTTGCCTTTCCCTCCAGATAGTCCAGAAGTTCTGCCCCCTCATCCCGGCAGTCAAACAATCTCCAAATCGCCGGCTTCTTCATATCCGCGTCCATGAGAATCACCCGCCGCCCTCTCTCCGCCAAGGCCAAGGCCAGGTTGGCGGCCACGGAGGACTTGCCCTCGTTCTCCGCCACGCTGCTCACCAGCAGGACCTTCTGACCTCGGCGAGCCATGTGGTGCTCCAGCTGGGCTGCCAGCTTCTCCACCGACTCTGCAAATCCCATGCCCACCAAGGGAGAGGTGATGAGAATTCCTTTCTTGCGCCGGGAGAACCGCTCCCTCAGGGTTTTATATTTTTTCTCAAAGGGGAGCGTCTCCAGGATCCGCCCATCCAGATTTCTTCTGGCTCCCGTGCGGGTCTGCACCGTAAACCGCATCACCGACAGGAGGGCGATGCAGGCGCATACCGCCGCCCCCGCCCCGGCAGCCGCCAGGGTACGGATCCGGTCGATCCGCAGAGGATTGGAGGGGGCAAAGGGAATATCCGGCTCCTGTACCATCCGCAGCACGGCGTTGGAGAACAGATAGTCCGACACCGTATCGTAATTGTCAATGGCGGCCTGGAGCACCATGTAGGCCTGTCTGGGATCCCCTGCTGTGACAGAGAGGGTGATCAGATTCGTCTCCGTCACCACCGCAGCGGAGATCTCCGCCTCCACCTCCTCCTGCCCCAGAGACTGGGCGATCCTGTCCTTGAGGACGTTGCTGGAAAATACCTCGCTGAAGATCCCCGCCATCTGGCTGGTCAGAGACAGGGAGGAGTAGGCGTCGTTGCCCGTCCCTCGGGAATTCACCGCCATCACCGCGCTGGAGGTATACCTGGGTGTCCAGCTCATCTCCTTCACCCCGGTCACCAGAAACCAAGCCCCCGCCGCCGCCAGAAGCACCAGCCAGAAGTTGAGGGCCAGATTCCTGAGGATCCCGTATATACTGATTTCATCCAAATTGATTTCTTCTCTGCTGTTCATATTCCTTACTCCCTGACTATCACCGTCATCCAGGTCTCCCCCAGAATTTCTCCCGGCTCCTCATCCCCCTCGCCGGACTCCACTGCCCGGTAATGCACCTGATACACTCCCGGCAGCGAGGGATCCACTGTAGATTCCGCCGTGATTTCCGCCACATCCCCGGCCGCCGCCGGCCCGAACATGGAGGGGGCGTAGGCCATGGGGTCGAAAATCTCCCCCAAGTTCAGATAGAGGAGGGGCGTCCTCAGGACCAGCTGAGCCCTGGTGGGAATCACCTCCAGAACATGGACAGGAAGCGCCTCCGTCTGCAGATCTCCAAACCGGTTAGTCACCTCCACATGGATGGTGTACTCCCCCGCCTCGCCGTAGTCCACATCGCTCCCCGACTGAATCACCAGTGAGGAGATGTCCCCGTCCACGGAGTCCTCAGCCCCGATGCGGTCCATGGCCCTGCCACCCCGGCCCGCCTGGAAAACCAGCGGCTCCGTCAGAGTAAAGCGGGGAGATTCATAATCTGTAAACTGCACCGGCCTGGTGAATGTGGCTGACTGATTGTAAGAGTCGAACACCACATAGGACACCTGGCTGATGCCCTTCTCCCCCTGAAAATGGGACAGTCCCCGCACCACGATCTGATCCGTCAGATCCCCGTCCAAGCCATCGTAGGCCGAGAGTCCCTCCAAGAGCATGTCCTCCGTGTATGCGGAGGGGACCTCCAGCATTTCCCGGTCGGAGGTGATCTCAGGGATCGTCTGATCCCGGTTCAGCCGATCCCCGATCCTGGCCGCACCGTAGACCTCGATTCCCAGCAAAAAAAGCACAACCACAACCGCTCGCAATAGTTTCATCTTCTGAATTCCTGACCTTTCCCTCCTCCTGCCTGGAAAATTCTCTTCCCACCCGCAGGGATATTTGCTATAATGTCATCACCAATGAAAGGAGATCTCCATGGAACGACAGTCCAAAAATTTTCTCGCCCTCATCCGGGGCAGCCTCCATCAGACGCGCATCCAGCTCTCTGAGCCAGACTGGGACGCCCTGTATGAGCTGGCCCGCCTCCACAACCTGGTTCCTCTCGTCTGCGAGAGCGCCCGCTCCCTCCCGGAGTTTGCCTCCGCCGACCGCCGAGTCCAGTCCGCCTTCCTGCAGACCACCCTCTACCAGGCCGGCATGCAGATGACCCGGACGGAGGAGCTTTTCCGCCTCTGGGATCTCTTTGAGGAGAGAGGCCTGCGGCCTCTGATTTTGAAAGGGCTCATCTGCCGCAGCCTCTACCCGAAGCCAGAGCTGCGCGGATCCGCAGATGAAGATCTGTGGATCCGCAAGGAGGATCTTCCCGCCTATCACCAACTCCTGACGGAGCAGGGCTATATCTGCCAAGATCCTGACGCCAATCTGGACACCATCCAGGAAGTGACCTATGAAGGTCCTCTCCTGGAACTGGAGCTGCACCTGAATCCCTTCGGCACCGACAGCGCCGAGAGGATTCAGATGAACCTCCTGTTCCGGGACTCCCATGAGAGGGCAATCTCCACGACCATTCAGGGGCATGATGTGCGGACGCTGGAGCCCACGGAACACTATCTGTTCCTCTTCGTCCACCTGTACAAGCATTTTATCCGGGGCGGAGTGGGCATCCGCCAGTTTCTGGACCTGCTCCTGGCGGAGAGGGCCTGGGGAGAATCCCTGGACTGGGACCGCATCCACTCCGCCATCGCCGGCATGGGGGCTGAACCCCTCTACGCCGCCGTCCTGGAGATCGGCCGGAAAGACCTGGGATTTTCCCCTGTCCCCCGTCTGGCCCCGGAAACCGTCCCCGACAGCTCCGCTCTGGACGGACTGATGGAGGATATCATGGAGAGCGGGGCCTTCGGCAACTCCTCCCGCTTCCAGCGGCTGAGCGCCGCCTACATCTACGCCAGCACCGAGGGGAAGGGCAGCCCGGTGAGACGGCTGTTCCTCCTCCTCTTCCCTCCGGCCGTCCGCCTCTCCAGCCGGTACCCCTTCCTGAATCGAAGGCCCTGGCTGCTGCCGGCGGCCTGGACCATGCGGATCTTCCGCTTTGCCAGGGAACTGCTCCTCTCCGATCACACCCTGGTCCGCAGGAGCGCCAGGAGAGGGCAGAAGCGCCTGGACGTCATGAAAAAGCTGGGAATCAAAAGCGATCTAAAAAATCCATAAGTCCCTTCTCGTCCACCTCCGACATGCGGTGATCCTCGATCTTGTAGACACGGCTGCAGAGGGCGAAGACACTGGGCCGGTGGGCCGCCACGATGACGGTCCGCCGGTCCTCTTTTTTTATAATGCTTCTGAGAACTCGCCGCTCCGTCCCCACATCCAGGGCGCTGGTAGCCTCATCCAAGATCATCACTGGGGCATCCGCCAGAAGGGCTCTGGCGATGGACAGGCGCTGCTTCTGCCCCTCGGAGAAACGCCGCCCCCGCTCCCGCACCTGGGTGTGGATCCCCTGCTCCAGCTCCTTCACAAATTCCCAGGCACAGGCCGCCTTCAGGGCCTCCTCAATCTCCCCGTCCGTGGACTCCGGCCGGGCCATGCGCATATTCTCCGCGATGGTGCCGGAAAAGAGGGTGTTCTCCTGGGGAATATAGCTGAACAGCCGGCGGGTGGAGGAGGAAGCCGTCAGTCCTTCTCCCCTGGGATTTCCCACCTGGACCCGCCCCTTTTCCGGGGCGAAAAGCCCCAGCAGAAGGCGCAGGGTGGTGGTTTTTCCCTGGCCGGAGGGACCGATGAGGGCCACAATCTCCCCGGGCTCCGCCCGGAAATTCGCCTCCTGATAGACCCAATCCTCCGCCGGGCTATAGCGGAAATCCACCCCCTCCATATGAACATAGACCCCTTCCTCCCTGCTCTCCTGCAGGATCTTCTCCGCCTCCTCCTCATGATCCAGATTCTCCCTGGGCAGAGAGACCATCTCCATCACCCGCCCGGCGCTGACGCCGATGCGCAGCGCCGTGGGAACCAGCTGCAGCATGCCGCTGAATGCGGAGCGCAGGGAACCGGCCATGGAGACAAACATGGTCATGGTGCCGTAGCTGATCTCCCCTCTCCACAGGCGGTACACGGCAAAGCCGTAGCAGGCGTATCCCACCAGCTGCCCGGTGAGGGAGGTGATCACCATGGCCGCCGACTGAAATTGATTGTGGAGCAGGCTGAAATCCACCGCCTTCTGCTGCAGGGCGTTCATCTTCTCCAACACCGGGTCGATCATATGGAAGGCCTTGATAAACTGGAGATTCTGAAAGGTCTCCTGGTCGAAGGACATGCGGTCGCTGGACAGCTCCGCCTCCTCCTTCTGCATATCCCGCATTTTCCTGGTCATATAGCGGGAGGAGAAAAAAGAAATGGGGGCCCCGACCAGCGCCAGGGCCGCCATAGCCCGGTCTTCCCGCACGATGATCAAGAATGCTCCCAAAAAGTTGATGGCCGTGTTCACCACGGCGGGGAGAAAGGTCAGCACCCCATTGGTCACCATCCCCGCGTCCCCGTTGATGCGGTAGAGAAAATCTCCCGTCTTGTAGTGCTCTAAGCTGGCCCAGTCCGTGCGGAGAATCTTCTCGTAGATGTCGGCCCGAATCTCCGTGTTCACCTTCAGGCGGATCTTTAGGGACAGGCGGTTTCGCACCGCGCTGATCAGAATCTGGGAAATCCCCACTCCGCCGTAGAGGGCCGCCGCCCAGCCGATGCTCCCGCTGCTCTGCCCGGTGACGGCGTCGATGAGATGCTTGGAGACCACCGCCGTTCCCAGGCCAAGGACTGAACCGGAGGCTCCCAGCAGCACGAAAGCCCCCACCAGGAGCCAGTAGCGGCGGACGTACAGGTACATCCAGGCCAGCTCTGCCAGGAGCTTCTTCAATTTTCCTTCACGGATCTTCTGCAGAATGCGCTTGATCTCACTCATATCGTCCTCATCAGGGTCTCTTCCATCCGTTCCACCGCCCCCTCATCCGGACGGCAGCTCAGCTCCCAGACCGGCAGCCTCTCCAGAAGATGATCCGCCACCTCCAGACAGATCTCCATGCCGCCCTCCACCCACTGGGGGTAGAATAGGCTGTCAGCCACCTGGCTCAGCAATTCAAACTGCCCCAGGGGACGGATCTCATTCTCCGGCCCCTGTTTGAGCACCGCCAGACCGCAGATGGGCACAGAGTCATTCTCGCAGTAGGGGGAGGAACCGTGCCAGGGAGTCCCCCAGCCAAAAAATCCGCCCTCCCGCTCCTGGACGTAGACCAGGTCCCCGTTGAGGATTCTGGCCCCCCGGTACTCCTGCCACAGCTCCGCCTGGGTGGTCTTGCCGATGCCGGAAGGACCCAGAAACAGGATTCCCCGGCCCTGCCAGTCCACCAGGGAGGCGTGGAGCTGAATCATCCGCCTCCGGATGGCGTGGGCATAGAAAAGCTGGAGAAGGAAGGACGCCCGGCTGTCCGGGTTCTCCAGGGTAAAGACCCGCCCCCGCCGCCAGTCCCCGGACACCGCCATCACATCGGCGCCGTGGACCAGGAGACAGGCATTGGTGTCCCCCAGCTCAATTTTTCTCACATGATGAAACCTCAGATTCTCCCCCTCGTACTCCGCAGTGAAATCCGGCTCCCGCCCCTCCCCGGACTGAACCAGAAATTTCTCCCAGACGGGATCCCGGATGAGGATGGGGGAGATGGAGGCTGTTATGGCTGCGATGTGGTAGGTAGGCATAGAGCTACCAAGAAAAGCAAGAACCCCAAGACTGCAAAAAATCAAATCCGGCATCGGTTCCTATTTGGCC
>MHCFR05601__coassemble_1697_pt1 | contig 11787 bp, 11 predicted proteins | sample MHCFR05601__metabat2_high_PE_003 | metagenome-assembled genome bin MHCFR05601
CACAAAATTTGCAATTTTATCCCAGATCTTTTTTCTTAAATGTGTAGGTTCCGCTGGTTCCCGCCTCGTCGTAGGAATCCAGGTACAGAGTTCCGGCCTGTCCCTCCAGAACCGGCAGGGTGTCGTGGAGAGCTGCGATTTTCCCGTTCATATTCTCGCTGTCCCCCAGCTCCACATCGATGTCCCCCAGCCGCAGGGTCACCTGGTTTCTGGATCCGAAATGGATCTCCTCCGCCTGGATCTCGTAGTCGTAGAGGGCCTGGGTCAGGCCCAAAATCTCGCTGAAAATCCGGGAGTCCTCCACCGGCAGGGGGGCGTACAGCACAATGTGGCCGAACTCCAGCCCAGTCACCTCCGGGACGCCCTCCAGCCTCTCGTTGGTGCTGTCCACGATGATTCCGTCCTTGTCAAAATACATGTAGCTGCTCATGTAGCGCACATATCCCACAATTCCCTTCTCGTAGACAATGACCTCCACCCTGGTGGGGCTCTCGAAGACCAGGTCGTAGTCCTCCACGTAGGGGATCTTCTCGTGCTCCCCGAACCGGTCCTTCAGATAACAGTACACCAGGCTCCTCTCCTTCGGGGTGGGGAACAGGATCCGGGTGATCTCCTCGCTGGAGCAGCGGTTGTTGCCTGTGACGGTCACATCCCGGATCTGTACAAAAAATCCGGCTGCCGCCAGCAGCAGAAAGACAGCCGCCGCCCCGGCGATCCATTTAACTATGCTCTTTTTTCCTTTGCTTCTCTTTCCAGCCATCGGATATCCGCACCTGCCGCCGCAAGATCCCGGCAGATGTCCTCGTACCCCCTCTCTATGTGAAAACAGTCCGAAATCACCGTCTCCGCGGGCGATTCCAGCCCTGCCACCACCAGAGCCGCTCCGCCCCTCAGATCCCTGGCGGCGGCTCTGCCTCCCTTTAGCCTCGGTTTTCCGTCTATCAGGGCCGTATCCCCCCGCACGCGGATGGATGCCCCCAGTTTGTTAAGCTCTCCGGCCGTCTCGTAGCGCCGCTCAAAGACCGTCTCCCGGATCCGGCTGACGCCCTCCCCCCGGCAGAGCAGGGCCATGAGGGGGGACTGAAGGTCCGTGGGGAAACCGGGATAGGGCCTCGTCTCCACCCACAGGGGAGCCGGCCGGCCGTTCATCTCCAGGGCGATGGACTCCTCCCCCGTGGAGATGGAGGCGCCCGCCCGCTCCAGCACCCGCAGAACCTCCCGCAGGTGCCCCGGCTTCACCCCCTCTAAGAGGAGTTTCCCCTCGGCGGCCATGGCCGCCATCAGGTAGGTCCCCGCCACAATCCGGTCTCCGGCCGCCCGGAACCGGCAGCCGTGCAGGTATCTCTTCCCCTGCACCCGGATGACGTCCGTCCCGCCCCCCTCCACATCGGCGCCCATGGCCTGCAGAAAGAGGCACAGCTCCCGGATCTCCGGCTCTCTGGCCGCCCCCAGGATCACCGTCTCGCCCTTTCCTTTCACCGCCGCCAGCAGGGCATTCTCCGTGGCGCCCACGCTGGGGTAGGGGAAGCGGATGACGCCGCCGACAGGTTCTCCCCGCACCAGGACGCAGCCCCCCTCCTCCTTTGCCTCCGCCCCCAGGGCCCTGAAGGCTCCCAGGTGGAAATCGATGGGGCGCTCACCGATGGAGCAGCCGCCGGGATAGCAGGCGGCCGCCTCCCCGCATCTGCCTAGGAGCGCCCCCAAGAGAATCACGGAGGAGCGCATCTGCCCCGCCTCCTGCGGCAGATCCGTCCGGCAGAGGCCGGCCGGGGAGACGACGAGCTCCCCGCCCTCCAGCCGGCAGCCGCACCCCATAAATTTCAATATCCCCATCATACAAAAGACATCCTGTATGGCGGGGACATTGGTTATGACAATGGTTTCATCACTTAAGACAGAGGCCGCCATCATGGGCAGCACCCCGTTTTTTGATCCCTGTACCGGGATCCTTCCGCGCAGCTTCCGCAAACCGCTGACCTGTATCTCTGACACCCACGCCGCCTCCCGCCGCTTCTATATCCTATCTTATGCGGCGGACTGGCCAAAGGTGCGGCGGTCGAGCCAAATAGACGGCGGACCGGCCAAAGGTGCGGCATCCCTCTACCGCTCCAGGCGGATCTGGTTGGACACGCTCAGGACAATCCCCATCTCCACCATCAGAAACAGCACGGAGGTGCCGCCGTAGCTGATGAAGGGGAGGGTGATTCCCGTGTTGGGGATGGAGTTGGTCACCACGGCGATGTTTAAGATCACCTGGATGGCGATGTGTCCCATCACCCCCACCACCAGGAGGGCTCCAAAGAGGTCGGGGGCGCTGTTGGCCACAATCATGAACTGGTAGATCATGAACAGAAAGATAAAGATCACCGACACCGCCCCGAAGAGCCCCAGCTCCTCGCAGATAATGGAAAAAATCATATCGTTCTGGGCCTCGGGCACAAATCCCATCTTCTGGATGCTCTCCCCCAGGCCCTTTCCCAGAAGGCCGCCGGAACCGATGGCGTAGAGGCCCTGAAGCACCTGGAATCCGCCCTCCTGGGCGTAGGCCTCCGGGTTCAGCCACACGTTGATCCGCTCCAGCTGGTAGCCGTGGAGCAGGCCGATGGCCTCCAGGGCGTGGCCGATCTGCCCCGCGAAGCAGTACACCACCCCCGCCGCCGCCATGCAGGCCCCGAAGATCAGCTTCTTCTTGGTGGCCACAAACAGCATCACAAACACGATGCCGCAGATGATAATGCCGGAACTCAGGTTGTTGGCCGCCACCAGACCTGCCAAGGGCAGGGCCAGAACCGCCACCAGAGCCATATTTTTAATTTGGTTGATGCGGCCGCCCATCCGGGTGATCACCACCGCCAGGGCGACGATCAGAGCCACCTTCACAAACTCCGTGGGCTGAAAGCTCACCGGGCCCACCCCCAGCCAGCGCTTCTTGCCGTTCACCTCTCTTCCCACCAAGCTCACCGCAATCATGAGCACGTAGGACATGAAATAGGCGAGAACCGCGAACTTGGCGAACCAGTGATAGTCCATCTTGGACACAATCAGCATCCCCAAAAAGCCGCCGGCGGCGATCATGGCCTGCCGCTTCATGAAATACCCCGCGTCCCCGTACATCAGCTGGGCCGTGTAGGAGCTGGCGCTGTAGATCATGATCAGCCCGAACACCGTCACAAAGATCACCGCGAACAGCAGGCTGTAGTTATAAAATCTTCGGACCTTCTTTTTCTTCTTCGGCTGTGGCTGCGGCGGGCGCTCCTCCTGCCGCAGCTGCTGCTGCCTTCCTGCCATATCTTAGCTCCTTTTTTGTCCTAGAGCTGGCGGACGCACTCCTTGAAAATCCGCCCTCTCTCCTCATAATCCTTGAACATGCCCCAGCTGGCGCACGCCGGGGAGAGCAGAACGCAGTCCCCCCGATCCGCGTAGGAGGCGCAGACGCGAACCGCCTCCGCCATGTCCTCCGCGTACATGATCTCCTTAAAGCCGTGCTCTCTGGCACACTGGGCAATCTTCTCCCTGGTCTGGCCGATGAGCACCAGGTATTTCACCTTGCCCTCAAAGCTCTCAATCCACTCATCGTAGGTGGAATTCTTGTCATATCCGCCGGCGATGAGGAGAATGGGGCCGGGCATGGCCTTCACCGCCTGGATGGCCGCGTCAGGGTTGGTTCCCTTGGAGTCGTTGTAGTATTTCACGCCGGCCCGCTCCAGCACGAACTCAATGCGGTGCTCCACCGCCTTGAACTTCTTCGCCGCCTCCACGATGTTCTTCATGGGGACGCCCGCCGCCGCGCTCATGGCCACGGCCGCCATCACATTCTCGTAGTTATGGCGCCCCAAAATCTGCAGGTCATGGACATTTAACAGCTCCTCCTTCTTTCCGTCCCGGGCGAACATGATCTTGTCCCCGTCCAGGTAGTAGCCGTCCTTCAGCTCCTCGCGGCTGCTGAAGAATACCACCTTCGGCTGCAGATCCTCCCGCTTTCCGAACTCCCGCAGCACCGGGTCGTCGTAGTTTAAGACGCAGGTGTCCTCCTTGGTCTGGTTCATGGTGATGCTCTCCTTCACGGCGATGTAGCACTCCATGGTCTTATGCCGGTTCAAGTGGTCCGGCGTGATGTTCAGGATGGCGCTGATGTTGGGGCGGAAATCCATGATGGTCTCCAGCTGGAAGCTGGACACCTCCGCCACCGTGACGGAATCGTCCTCCGTGGCCAGAGCCTCCTCCGTGTAGGGGATGCCGATGTTCCCCACCACGTGGACATCCTTGAACCAGGACTTCATAATCTCCCCGGTGAGAGCCGTGGTGGTGGTCTTGCCGTTGGTTCCCGTGATGGCGATCAGCTTTCCCTTGGCGCACTGGTAAGCCAGCTGGATCTCACTCCAGATGGGGATCTTCACATCCGCCAGCACGGAGACGAAGGGGGCGTCCAGGGGAATCCCCGGGCTGATGACGCACAGCTCCACCCCCAGAAGATCCGTCCTCTTCAGATCCCCCAGGATCACCTCCACCTTATCTTTGGGGTCAAACATTCCCCGAATCTGCGCTTTATCCAGGCAGGGATTGCTGTCGTAGAGCACAACCTCGCCGCCCATATCTAGGAGCAGTCTCGCCGCGGCAATTCCGCTCTTTCCTGTACCTGCTACTATAACCTTCTGGCTCATGTTCTTCCTCCTATAATCCCAGATATGCGATCAGGCAGAGAATGGCGGTGACCACGGAAAAGACGGCCACAACCCTGGTCTCCGACCAGCCGCACAGCTCGAAGTGATGGTGGATGGGCGCCATCTTGAAAATGCGCTTGCCACCGGTTTTCTTAAAGTATGTCACCTGGATGATCACGGACAGCACCTCCACCAGGTAGATCAGCCCCACCACAGCGATGAAGAGGGGAATCTGCATCATAAAGGCGCTGGAAGCCACAAATCCTCCCAGGGCCAGAGATCCCGTGTCCCCCATGAAAACCCTGGCGGGGTACACGTTGAACAGCAGAAAGCCCAGCAGGCTCCCCACCACAGCCCCGGTGATGGGGCTGATCCCCGTGTTCTCCCCCACAGCCACCACCGTCATGAAGGTGGCCACCAGGATGGTGACGCTGGTGCACAGGCCGTCCAGGCCGTCGGTGAAATTCACGCCGTTGTCCGTGCCCAGGGTCACAAAGAACAAAAACGGGATGAACAGCCACCCCAGATCCAGGAAATATCCGCGGTCAAAGCCGCCGGTGAAGGGGATCAGCATGGAGGTGCCCACCTCCTCCGACGTGATCAGGTACCAGCAGAAAATGCCGGTGATCACAAACTGGCCCAGAAGCTTCTGTTTTGGGTTCAGTCCCTCGGACCGCTTCATCACAATCTTGATGTAGTCGTCTAAAAAACCGATGATGCCAAAGCCCACCGTCACAAAGAGGACGGGAATGATCTTGGGGTAATCCCTCAGGTAGAAGAGGGAGGTCACGATGATGCTGGTGAGGATCACCAGGCCGCCCATGGTGGGCGTCCCCTGCTTCTTCAAGTGGGCCTGGGGGCCGTCGTCCCGGACCTGCTGGCCGAACTTAAGTTTGTGGAGAAAGGGAATCACAATGGGGCAAAGTATCGCACTCACGGCGAAGGCGATGATGATCGCCAGTATGGTTTCATTTATCATAACGCACCTCTGTCATCTATGTATTCACGGAATAGTATACGTCTTTTTCCGCGAATAATCAACCGTAGATTCGGAAGGCAGAAACAGTTTCTTCCTCCTCTGCCTGGATTCACAGATATGGCAGAATGTTTTCAAAAATGTCGGCGATCACCGGGGCCGCGATGGTCCCCCCGTAGTAGACTCCCTGAGGCTCGTCGATGGTGATCAGGGCCAGGACCTCCGGATCGTCCGCCGGGGCGAATCCGATGAAGGAGGAGATGTATTTTTTCAGGCTCCGGGGCAGTTTCTCCGAGGTGGCCGTCTTTCCCCCGATGCGGAAGCCGGGGACGGCCGCATTTTTCCCACTCCCCTCCGCCACCACCTGCTCCAGGATGTAGCGCATGGTCCCGCTGGTCTCCTCCGACAGGATTTGCTCCCCCTCCGGCCAGGAAAATTCCCTCACATGGGTTCCGTCGGCGCTCACCGCCCTGACCCCCAGATGGGGCGTCACCCGCGTCCCGCCGTTGATGACGGCGGATACGGTGGCCGCCAGCTGCACCGGCGTCACCTGGAAGGACTGGCCGAAGGAGACGGTGGCTAACTCCACCGCCCCCATATTTTCCATTTTATGCATGATGGTGGACGCCTCCCCGGGCAGGTCGATGCCCGTCTTTCCCAGGAGGCCGAACTGCTCAAAGTATCCATAGTACCGCTCCACCCCCAGCCTCTGCCCCACGTCGATGAGCACCGGATTGCAGGAGTTCATCATGCCCTCAAGAAATGTCTCGCCCCCGTGGCCGCCCGTCTTGTGGCAGCGGATTTTCCGGTCCTCCACAATGCGGAATCCCGGGCAGTTGAAATGGTCGTCCAGATCCACCACCCCCGCCTCCAGCCCGGCGGCGGCGGTGATGATCTTGAAGGTGGAGCCCGGCTCGTAGGTGTCGCTGACACAGGGATTTCTCCAGATCTGATTGAGGAGATCCTGCTTTTCCTTCTCATCCGCCGGGACATTTTCCCCCTCCGGCAGGGAGAATGGGTCGTTCAAATGGAAGCCCGGCACGCTGGCCATGGCAAGAATCTCCCCGTTTTTCGGGTTCATCACCAGGATGGAGACCTGCCTCGCCCCCTTTTTCTCCATCACCTGGTAGGCCGCCTGCTCCGCGTACTCCTGGATATTCACGTCCAGGCTGATGTAGAGGTCGCTGCCGGCCACCGGCTCCAGGCGGTCCTCCGCCGCGTTCCCGATCTCCACCCCCGCCGCGTCCGCGAGGGTCAGAATCCGGCCGTTTACCCCCTTCAGCACCTCCTCGTACTCCACCTCCAGGCCGATGACCCCCTGATTGTCCCCGCCCGTGAACCCAAGCACGCGGGAGGCCAGGCTGTCGAAGGGATAATATCTCCTGTAGTCCTCATCCACCTTCACCCCCGCCAGCCCCAGGCTGCGGATGGCGTCCCCCGTCTCCTTGGGCACATTGGTCTTCACGATCTCCCGGGAGCTTCTCTTCTCCACCCGCGCCCGCACCTTCTCCTCCGGCAGGTCCAGGGTCTCCGCCAGATCCGCGATCACCCGCTCCGGCTCCTCCACCTGGTTGTGGATCACCGACACGGTGCAGACGGTCCGGTTGTCGGCGATCACCGTCCCGTTCCGGTCGATGATCCTTCCCCTCGCCGCCTTGATGGTCCTCTCCCTCTGGTGGAGATCCTCCGCCTTCCCGCTGTAATACTCCGACCGGAATATCATCAGATATGCCAGCCTCCCGCACAGGGCAGAGGTCGCCAGGAAGACGGCCAGAAACATGGCGGTCACCCGCGCCCTGTGGCGTGTCCGGTTCTCATTCATCCCCATACCCGCCTGATTTTTGTTGCTATTATGTATATGCGCAGGGCCCTCACATATGAATCGGATCGGCGCCAGCGCATAAAAAGGGATATGCGCCGCGGCACACATCCCTCCGTTTTATCTCTCTGTATTTTTTATTGTTCCGAGTCCGGCTGGGAAGCACTCTCATCAGCAGCGCTCTCCCCGGCAGTGCTCTCCTCCCCGGCGTCCCCGGCGCCGGTCTCTGCCGTCTCCTGGGGCTCCTCGGTCTCCCCGTTTCCTGCACTCTCCGGGCTCCCGCCAGCCTCGCCCCCGCTTCCGGTCTGGGCCGTCTCCGTCCCGGAGTCATTTCCCGGCACCCGGTCAGGAACGCCGCTTCCCCCCAGCTCCGGGAGCACAAGCTCCTCGTCCGGGTACGGCTCCTGGGGGGCAGTCTCCTCACCGCCGGTCTCCTCCGCGGGCGTCTCCCCGGTCTCCTCCGACGTATTGTCCGTGATTCCCTCCTCCTGGGGAAGTCCGGTCTCCTCGCCGCTCTCCTGGGGTGCGGTCTCCGGAAATACATTCAGATAAGGAAGAATCTCCCCCATGATCTTGGCAAAAATCTCGCTGGCGTAGGTGGAATGGGGCTGATCCTCCACATGGGGCTGATCGACGACCACGTAGACCAGCACCTCCGGGTGATCCACCGGGGCAAAGCCGCAGAAGGACACCACGTAGTTGCGGCTTCCTCTGGGCAGCTTCTCCGCCGTGCCGGTCTTGCCCCCCAGCTCATAGCCCGCCACCTGGGCCGCTTTTCCCGTGCCCCTCTCCCCGTAGACGGTCTGGAACAGGGCATCCCTGATAAAGTCGCTGGTGGACTGGGAGACCGTCTCCCGCACCAGCACCGGCTCAACCTTTTTCACCACGGAACCCTGGGAATTTAAAATCTGCTTCACCACGTGGGGCTGATAGTAGGAACCCCCGTTTAACACGGAGCAGTAGGCCGCCGCCATCTGCACCATGGTGCAGTTGTAGTTCTGTCCGAAGGAGTTGGTGGCCATGTCCACCGGCCCCGCCGTGTCCACCGTGTACCCCAGCCCGCTGGTGTCCGCCTCCCCGGGCAGATCGATGCCGGTTTTCTCCGTAAATCCGAACATATCCTGGTATTTATAGAAGATCTCCTTGCCCTCCCTGCTGACAATCTGCATGAGGACGTCATTGCAGGACACCATCAGAGACTCCGCCACCGTCAGGTTTCCATGGCCGCCCACCCGGTTTACGCAGCGGATGTAAGTGCCGGCCACATCCTGGCCGCCGTCGCAGAAAAAGGTCTCATTTCCGCTGATAATCCCCTCCTCCAGGGCCGCGGCGATGGTGAAAATCTTGGAGGGGGAGCCGGGCTCGTAGGTATCGCTGACACAGTAATTTCTCCACAGCTGATACCAGGCCTCCATCTGCTCCTCGTCGCTCATGGCGTCAATCTCCGCCTGGGTATACCTCACGGTGAGGTCCCTGGGATTGTTCAAGTCGTACATCCGGTCCGTGGCCATGGCCAGAATCTCGCCGGTGTCCGGATCCATCACCACCACGCCGATGTTCTCGGATCCGGTGGTGGTCATCCACTCGTCGATGTACTTCTCCACCACCTGCTGCACGTTCAGGTCGATGGTGGAGACCACGGTGTTGCCGTTGACCGCCGGCTTGATCACCGTCTCCAGATTGGAGTCGTCGTTCAGGTAGCCGTACTCCCTGCCGTTGGTCCCGGTGAGAACGCTGTTGTAGGATTGCTCAATCCCCCCGTTGCCCGTGGTTCCGTCGCTGGAGGCGAAGCCCAAAACCGTGCTGGCCGAGTCGTTGTAGGGGTAATACCTTTTATATTCCTCCTCAAACCAGACGCCGTGGACCTTTTTCTCCTTCTCCGACGCGATGTCGCTCTCGGAGAATGCCTCGTTCATCTCGTCCCTGGTGGCCTCAAACCCCTCCTTCTGATCCACCGTCAGCTGCCTGGCGTAGCGGATGTAGGGGCTGTCGGGATTTTCCAGGATCAGGTTGGTGAGCTCCGCCTTGTCGTAGCCGAAGGCCGTGGCCAAGGCCGTGGTGGTGGCGTCCAGATATTTATCCTTCCCGTTCTGGGGATCGTAGCCGTCCATGATCTGCCTGGCGTCGATGATGAGGTTGTACACCTTATCGCTCACCGCCAGATAAGTCCCGTTCCGGTCCACAATGTCCCCCCGCTTGTAGGGGATCGTCCGGCTGTCATAGCTGGAGTGCTGGTTCAGCACAATCTTGGAGTACTCCTGGTTATTTTCCTTGATGATATTGTACAGCACCAGAACCAATGCAAACAAAGCCAGCGTAATCACCAGAACGGTGACCGCCAGCTTCTCCTGCATATAATTTGTGAAAACACGTTTTTTATGGTTCCGGTGACTTCCGTCAGTTGTAGTTCGGGATGTCTTCATTTTGTCTTATATACTCACTTTCCGTCTGATCATATAAAAGCACCTGATCCTTGCCGGCATACACCATGCCCAGCTCTTCCGTCGCCACCTTGTAAATGTGATCCAGATTCACGGAGGTATTGATCCTGGTCTCCAGGGTATTGTTCTCCGCCCTCTGGTTCTCCACCTGCTGCTCCAGCGTCTCGATCCGGCTCAGCCTGGCCTGCATGGAGGACTGCTGGTGCAGATAGTTGACGCAAATCACCAGGGCGCAGATGGCCGCCACCGACAGCATCAGCACGTACGGCAGATCAATGCTGAGAGCTCGGTCCTGATTTCTCCTCACCTGCTCCCGAATCCGGGGGCTGTGGGCAGGCGCCTGCCTTCTCTCCGGCCGGAATTCCGGTTCCACCCTGCGGACGGTGTTGCCGTCCACATATGTCATTGTCCTCTGCGGGGCTCTCCTTGCTGCCATACTGCTTCCCTCCCGTTTTATTCTTCACCGCGCTCAAACACGCGGAGCTTCGAGCTCTTCGCCCGGCTGTTCTCCTCGATCTCCTCCGGGGTGGGCACAATGGGTTTTCTCGTGATCACCCGCCCCCGGCTCTTTCTCCCGCACATGCACACCGGGAAATCCGGGGGGCAGATGCAGGGGTTCTCGTTGGTCTTAAACCTGGTCTTTACAATCCGATCCTCCAGGGAATGGAAGGTGATGATGCTCAATCGTCCGCCCGGCTTCAAAAGCTCGATCATGGTGTCGATGGACTGATTTAAAACCTCCAGTTCCCGATTCAGTTCTATGCGGATGGCCTGAAAGGTCTGCTTGGCCGGATGGCCGCCCACCGCGCGGATCTTCGCCGGTATGGCCGCCTTGATGATCTCCGTCAGCTGGCCGGTGGTCTCGATGGGCCTCTCCTCCCTGGCCTTCACAATGTGCTTGGCGATGTTCTTGGCGAAGCGGTCCTCCCCGTAATCCCGGATCATCCGGTACAGCTCCATCTCGCTGTAGGTGTTGACGATGTCCGCCGCCGTCCTGGTCTCCCGCTGGTCCATCCGCATGTCCAGGGGAGCATCCTCCCGGTAGGTGAATCCCCTCTCCGCCGTGTCCAGCTGATAGGAGGAAACCCCCAGGTCCAGGTATATGCCGTTCACTCTATGGATTCCCAGATTCTCCAGGATCTCCCTGATATTCTCATAGTTGCTTCTCACGATGGTGACTCGGCTGCCGAATTCCTTCAGCCGCTCTCCCGCCGCCGCGATGGCGTCCGCGTCCTGGTCAATGCCGATGAGCCGTCCGCCCTCCCCCAGCCTGCGGCAAACCTCGTAGGCATGTCCGCCGCCGCCCAGGGTTCCGTCCACATAGATCCCGTCCTCCTGGATATTCAGGCTGTCAATGGTCTCCTGAAGCAGCACTGATTTGTGTTCAAACATCTACAGCAGTCCTCCCAAATCCTCCGCAATCTCCTCGATATCGCTGAAATCGTTCTTCGCCGTCCAGGCCTCCCGGCTCCAGATCTCGATCCGGCTTCCCATTCCCACCAGCACAGCGTCCTTCTCGATTCCCGCATACTCCCGAAGGGCGGCTGGGAGAAGAATTCTCCCCTGCTTGTCCACTTCACAGGTGGCCGCGCTGGCCACAAGGAATCTCGTGAGTTTTCTGGCGGAAGGGTTGGTGTAGGGCAGGGCGTGCAGCTTTGCCTCCAGGGCTGTCCACTCGTCATTGGCGTACACGGAAAGACAGCCGTCTAAGCCCCTCGTCACCACGAAGTCCTCGCCCAGCTGTTCCCTGAACTTGGAAGGCACGATAAGACGTCCCTTCGCGTCTACTGTGTGATTGTATTCGCCCATGAACATCTTTATCACCACCGTACTGCAAATCTGTCACTGGTCCACCACTTTGTCCCACTGTAAACCACTAACTACCACTTT
>MHCFR05601__coassemble_1710_pt1 | contig 11712 bp, 11 predicted proteins | sample MHCFR05601__metabat2_high_PE_003 | metagenome-assembled genome bin MHCFR05601
CCCACCTCAAAATACTTCTTCTGTCTGGGAGACCAGGCCTCCACGTCCACAGACTTCACCTTCAGGTCCGCCAGGTCGCCGGAGCAGCACTCCAGGGTGCGGACCGGGATGTCCATGGAGCGGAACAGGTCCACCGTGTTCTGCCACAGCTTGTCAAACCACATCTTGGACTCCTCGGGCTTGCACACCACGATCATCTCCTGCTTCTCGAACTGATGGATCCGGTACACGCCCCTCTCCTCGATGCCGTGGGCGCCCTTCTCCTTGCGGAAGCAGGGAGAGTAGCTGGTGAGGGTGTAGGGCAGCTCCTCCTCCGGGATGATCTGGTCAATGAACTTGCCGATCATGGAGTGCTCGCTGGTGCCGATCAGGTAGAGGTCCTCCCCCTCGATCTTGTACATCATGGCATCCATCTCCGCGAAGCTCATGACGCCGGTGACCACGTTGCTGCGGATCATGAAGGGGGGCACGCAGTAGGTGAAGCCCCGATCGATCATAAAGTCTCTGGCGTAGGCGATCACTGCGGAGTGCAGTCTGGCGATGTCGCCCATGAGATAGTAAAATCCGTTGCCCGCCACTCTCCTGGCGCTGTCCAGGTCGATGCCGTGGAACCGCTCCATAATCTCCGTGTGGTAGGGGATCTCGAAATCCGGAACCACCGGCTCCCCATATCTCTGCACCTCAACGTTCTCGCTGTCGTCCTTGCCGATGGGCACGGACGGGTCGATGATGTTGGGGATGGTCATCATGATCTTTAAGATTCTCTCTTCATATTCCTTCTCCAGAACTTCCAGCTCCGCCAGACGCTTGGCTCCCTCGGCCACCTGGCGCTTGACCTCCTCGGCCTCCTCCTTCTTGCCCTGGCCCATGAGGGCGCCGATCTGCTTGGAGAGCTTATTGCGGCTGGCTCTCAGGGTATCCGCCTCCGCCTTGGTGGCGCGGTTCTTCGCATCCAGCTCGATCACCTCGTCCACCAGGGGCAGCTTGGCATCCTGGAATTTATTCTTGATATTCTGCTTCACAATATCCGGGTTCTCCCGGACGAACTTTAAGTCTAACATGTTTCCGTTCTCCTCCTGTAATTTGTGTGGAAGTCTGGGCTAAATTATACTACAGATTTTCTCTAAATTAAAGCCTTTTTCTGGGATATATGAAAAAAGATACCGGTTTTGCGGAGAATCGGCCGCAGTGCCGTGTAGACGGCCACCACCACAACGGTGCCCGCCACCGCATTTAAGAGCGTCACCCCCGCCGCCCAGGTGGTCATGATCTTGGCCGCCGGCTCCGGGATTCCCAGGATAAAATTTTTGTACAGATACCCCACCACCGGGTCGGCGATCACGTTGAACCCCAGGGAGACTGCCGAGGCGATGAGCGTCCATCTGAACACGTATTTTCCGTCGTGGCTCTCCGTGATGTGGGCGACCCGGTGGGCGATGAAGCCGGCGATGAGCCCGATGCAGAATTTGAGAACAAAGGTTTTGGGGGCGCTGGTCACGTAGGCCGGGTCCAGCAGGTCCGCCACCGTCATCCCCAGGGATCCGGCCAGCCCGCCGTAGACTCCCCCCAAAAGCAGGGCCGCGAGAACGCAGAAGGCATTCCCCACATGGAGGGCCACAAAGTCCCCGCCGATGGTGGGAATGGGAATCTTCAGGAAGGCAAAGCAGACATAGCACAGGGCCGCCATCAGCCCGGTGAGCACGATCTTATATAACTTTGAATGTTCTTCTCTCATAAAAAAACCACTCCTGTCCTGTATAGTTTGTCTGGCCTTATATTATGGCAGAAGTGGCTTGTTTTAAATATCCAGTTTATTATTTTTACGCCAGTCCAGTTTGGACCTGATCGTCTCCATCCCGGGACTCCACGCAGATCAGGACCCCCTCCCGGAAGGAGATCTCCGCCTCCGGGGCCGCCAGCTCGTTGCTGATGCAGAGGCAGGGGCCGATGGAGATGTCCCGGTTCTCCAGGGGATAGCGGAACCCGGTGAGGGTGATCCCCTTGACCTCCATGGTCAGGGGCAGGAAGGAGATGTACTTTCCCCAGATCTCCCCCTCCCGGAAGGAACGCCCCTCCGTGAGGACCGTGATGCGGTTCTGGCGGTCCACCAGGGCCGCGTTGGCCCCCAGCTTTTTCGCGTAGTACAGCAGGTGGATGTTGCCCAGGGCATGGTCCATTCTCCCCCCCAGGGCCCCCAGAATCACCAGCTCGCCGCATCCGCAGCGGACGGCTGTGGTCACCGCCAGCTCCGTATCCGTCTCGTCCTTCTCCGGGCGGTGCACCTCCCAGGTGATCCCCCTCTGCCGGTGGCCGGCCGCCAGGGTGCCCGGGTCGGCGGAGTCAAAATCCCCCACCGCCGCGTCCACCCTAAGGCCCAGATCCAAAGCTCCCTTTAAGCCCGCATCCACGGCGATCACCTGATCGAATTTCTTGTCCCTCAGATAGGCGGCGGCAAACGCCTCGTCCAGGCATCCCCCGGAGATGATCAGCCCACGCTTCATGCCTTCGCCTCCCAGGCGGCGAACACGTCCAGGAACCGCCTCACATTGGCAGCCGCATCCCCCTTGAACACCGCCGAGCCGGCCACCAGCACGTTGGCGCCGGCCTGGATGAGGGCGCCGGCATTCTCCGCCGTCACGCCGCCGTCCACCTGGATGTCCGTCTCCAGGCCCCGCTCATCCGCCATGGCCCGCACCCGGCGCACCTTGTCCAGGGCGTAGGGGATGAACTTTTGTCCTCCAAATCCAGGGTTTACCGACATGATGAGCACCATGTCCAGCTCCGGGAGTATATTTTCCAGGGTGGACACGGGGGTGGCGGGATTTAAGGCCACCGCCGCCTTGAGTCCGGCCTCCTTGATCTGGTTTACCGTCCGGTCCAGGTGGATGCAGGCCTCCTGGTGGACGCAGATCAGATCCGCCCCCGCCGCCTTGATGTCTTGAATGTAGCGGCCCGGCTCCTCCACCATCATGTGGACGTCAAACACCAGGCCCGTGCAGCTTCTCAGGCTCTGGATCACTGGCATGCCGAAGGAAATGCTGGGCACAAAGGCCCCGTCCATCACATCCAGGTGAAGATATTCCGCCCCCGCCCGCTCCACAGTCTGAACCTGCTCCTCCAGCCGCTTAAAATCCGCTGCCAAAAGAGATGGCGCCAGTTTCAACATGGTCAATACCTCCTCTTGTCTTTCAGTTCCTGATACATCAGGCGATAGTTTTCATACCGGCTCTTTCCGATCTTTCCCTCCGCCACGGCCTCCTTGACGCCGCAGACCTTCTCCCCCATGTGGACGCAGCCCAGGAAACGGCAGCCGTCCTCCCAGGGAGAAAATTCCGGGAAATAATTTTTGAGCTCATCCGCCTCCATGTCCTCGATGTACATGGAGGAGAAGCCGGGAGTGTCCATCAGGTATGTGCCGTTTCCCAGGGAGAACAGCTCCGAATGCCGGGTGGTGTGCCTGCCCCGCTTGATCTTTTGGCTGATATCCCCCGTCTCCATGGCCGCCTCCGGGAAGAGGCGGTTGGTGAGGGAGGATTTCCCCACGCCGGAGGGCCCGGCAAACACGGTGGTCTTTCCCGCCAGCCGCTCCCGCACCTGATCCAGCCCGCGGTTTTCCAGAGCGCTCAAAAACAGCACCTCATAGCCGGCCGTCTCGTAGATGAACCGGTACCTTTCCTCCTCCTTCTCGCCGGCCAGATCCGCCTTGTTGAAGCAGATGATCACCGGCACCTGCTGGGCCTCCATCATCACCAGGAAACGGTCCAGCAGGTTCAAATTGGGATCCGGATGGGTGAGGGCGAAGACCACCAGGGCCTGGTCCACATTGGCCGCTGCCGGGCGGACCAGGGCATTTTTCCTGGGCAGAATCTCCGTCACATTCCCCTCCATATCCTTCTCGTCCAGAAGGTCAAATTCTACATTGTCCCCCACCAGGGGTTTTAGATTGCGATTGCGGAACACTCCCTTGGCGCGGCACTGGACCAGAACGCCCATGCCGTCGTCCACATAGTAAAATCCCGCAATTCCCTTGATAATTTTACCTCTCATCTCTCATCACCCAAGGGGAAAAAACTGTATGGTGTAGGAGCGGAGCACCTCCTGGGTGTCCGCGTTGACCACCTGCACCTCGCCGGTGTCCACCCCGTCCGCCCCCTCAATGTTGGAAAAGTTTATGGGGATCAGGGTGGAGCCGTTGACGGTGGTCGCCGGCATCAGCGGGGTGTAGGCGGGCTCTCCGTCCACCACCTGCATCAGCCGGATGAGAATCCGCAGCTCCACGCTGCCGGATCCCGGTCCGATGAGGGAGCTGGGATCGAAGGTGGTGCTGATGGCACCCACGTAGCGCTGGCCGTCCCCGCTGGCGGGGCCGCCGCTGACCGTGTAGCCCACCTCGCTCCCCCGCATAATGGCCGTCCCTCTGGGGACCTCCTGGCCCATGACGCTGTCCTTGGGAACTGTGGAGCTGTTGTCATAGGTGACCCTTCCCGGGTTTAAGCCTGCCTCCGCCAGGAGGGCCAGGGCCTCCTCCTCCGTCCGGTTCAGCAGATCCGGCATCACCGTCATCTCCTGCTCCGGGCCGTCGCTGATCAGCACCGTCACCGCATCCCCCGCCTTCACGGTCATGGGATCGCAGCTGATGACCTTCCCCAGCTCCACCGTGTCGCTGTACTGCCGCTGGAAGCTGGCGGTGATCCGATTCTGGGCGAAGAAATCCTTCGCCGCCTCCTCCGTCATCTCCAGGATGCCCAGGGCGGCCAGATCCAGCTGATCGGAGCCGCTGCTGGCGGTGATCTTCACCTTGGAGTAGCGCTCCACCGTCTCCCCCGCCTGGGGCTCCTGGTCGATGACGGTGCCCTTCTGGGCCTCATCCATCACTTCCTCCCACTCGGGAATCAGATCGCTCTCACCCAGGCGCTCCTCCGCCTGGTCCATGGTGAGTCCCATCACATCCGGCATCGGGACCACAGTGTCCCCATCCTCATCGGTCTCCTCCTCCGCGGTCACGGCCTCCTGCGTCCGCTCCGCCCCGGAGCCCAGGTTGAAGATACCGCTCACCCGCACCAGTACCAGCAGGACTCCCGCCACAAACAGCACGGCCACAAAGATCCCCAGCCCTGTGAGCAGGCGCTCCAGCTGCGGACTCACATCCTCCTGCCGCTCCGGCCTGGACTCCTCCTGGTCAGAAATCTGCCGCTCCACGGTGGCCGGCTCCTCGATCTCCTCCGGGTCCATCTGGCGGCCGATCCTCTGCCCGCCGCTCTCCGCCTGGCGGCGCTTTTTGCTGCCCTGGCGGATCTTGTTTAACTCCTCCTCGCTGATGGTCACCGTCCTGGCGGTGCTGTCCGCCCTCGGCGCCTCCTCCACGAAATCTGCATCCGGCTCAATGAGGGCCCGCCGCAGATCCTCGATCACCTCGCCCATGGACCCGTAGCGGTACTCCGGCTTCTTCTGCGTGCACTTGAGGATGATCTTCTCCAGGCTCACGGGAACCGCCGGGTTGACGGCGGAGGGCTTTTCCATGGGCTCCTCCAGATGGGCCAGGGCCACCGTCACCGTGTTGTCCCCCTCAAAGGGCACCTTTCCCGTCATCATCTCGTAGAGGGTGACTCCGAAGGAGTAGATATCGCTCCGGGTATCGCAGTACCCGCCTCTGGCCTGCTCAGGGGAAATATAGTGGACGGATCCCACCGCCGTGGCGCTCATGGTCTGGCTGGAGGCGGCTCTGGCGATGCCGAAATCCGTCACCTTCACCTTCCCGTCCATGGAGATGATGATGTTCTGGGGCTTGATGTCCCGGTGGACAATCCCGTTCTCGTGGGCCGCCTCGATGCCCTGGGCCATCTGAAGGGCGATGCCGATGGCCTCCCTGGTGCCCAGCATCCCCTTCTTGGCGATGTAGCTCTTGAGGGTGATGCCCTCCACCAGCTCCATGACAATGTAGTGCAGATCGCCCTCGTCCACCACGTCGTAGACGTTGACGATATTGGGGTGGGACAGCCTGGCCGCCGCCTGGGCTTCCATCTTGAACTTCTCCACGAAGGAGGCGTCCTGGCTGAACTCTTCCTTCAGAACCTTGATGGCCACCAGACGGTTCAATTTGTGACATCTGGCCCGGTACACGTCCGACATGCCGCCGGAGCCGATCCGCTCCAGAATCTCATATCTGTCCTGCAAAAATATACCTGCGCTCAGCACCTCATCCCACCTCCTTTTCATAGTCTGCCAGGATCACCGTGATGTTGTCCCGGCCTCCGTTCTCATTTGCCTGGTTTACCAGCTTCTCCGCCCGCGCCCGCACGCACTCCCCGCCGGAGGCGATCCGGGCGATGGTGCCGTCGTCCACCATGTTGGTGAGGCCGTCGGAGCAGAGGAGGATGTGATCCCCCTCCTCTAAATCCACCTCAAAGAAATCCGCCTCCACCCGCTCGGTCATCCCCGCTGCCCGGGTGATGATGTTCTTCTGGCTCAGGTACTCCCTGCTGCCCCGCTCCATGCGCCCGGCAGCCACCATCTCCTCCACGTAGGAGTGGTCCCTGGTGACCTGATAGGCTTTTCCCGCCCGGATCAGGTAGAGACGGCTGTCCCCGATGTTGGACACGTAGAGAGTGGCTCCCTCCGTGGCGGCGGCCACCAGGGTGGTGCCCATGCCGCTGAACTCCTCGTTCTTGGCCGCCTCCTGATAGAGCTCCCGGTTGACCTGGCGGATCGCCTTGCCCAGCACGGCCACCGGGGTCTTCCCATCGGAGAGCTTCACGCAGCGCACCAGGCGGCGGATCATAAACCGGGAGGCGTAGTCTCCCGCCTTATGTCCTCCCATGCCGTCCGCCACCAGAAACAGATTTTCCAGGGGGCCGATTTTCTTCGGCGACGCAAATACGAAATCCTGATTCATACTGCGCACCATGCCGATATCTGTCAGGCCATACGCCTCCATCTCCTACGCCTCCTTCCTGTCCATATAGCTCTTCCGCAGCTGTCCGCAGGCTCCGCCGATGTCACGGCCCATCTCCCGCCGCACCGTCACATTGATGCCCTGCCGCTCCAGGTAATTCTTGAAGGCCTCCACGGCCTCCCGGTTGGACTGAACATAATCCCGCTCCTTGATGGGGTTGACGGGAATCAGGTTCACATGGCCGTGGTAGCCGCCGATCAGCCGCGCCAGGGCCTTCGCCTCCTCCAGGTTGTCATTGACCCCCTTCACCAGGCTGTACTCAAAGGTGAGCCTTCTCCCTGTCTTCTCATAGTAGTTTCCGCAGGCGTCCAGCACCTCCCTCAGGGGGTAGCGGTTGGCGATGGGCATCAGCTCCCGCCGCACCTCGTCGCTGGGGGCGTGGAGAGACAGGGCCAGGGTGATCTGCAGCCCCTCCTCCGCCAGCCTGTATATCTGGGGCACCAGCCCGCAGGTGGAAACGGTGATGTTTCTCTGGCTTATGTTCAGTCCCTCCGGCGCGCTCAGAAGCCTTATGAAGCGCACCACATTCTCATAATTGTCCATGGGCTCCCCGGAACCCATGACCACCACGTTGGAGACGCGCTCCCCCGTGTCCCTCTGGATTCGGTAGACCTGCTCCAGGATCTCCGAGGCCCGCAGATTCCTCGCCAGCCCGTTCAGAGTGGAGGCGCAGAAGCGGCAGCCCATGCGGCAGCCCGCCTGGGAGGAGACGCACACAGAGTTGCCGTGCTTATAGCGCATGAGCACGCTCTCGATCACGTTGCCGTCCTCCAGGCAGAACAGGTACTTCCTGGTGCCGTCCACCCCGGAGATCCGCACGTCCACCGTCTCCAGAGACGTCCATATGTAATCCGCCGCCAGCTTCTCCCGGAAGCTCTTCGGCAGATTGGTCATCTCGTCAAAATCCGCCGCCAGCTTCTCGTGTATCCACTGGTACAGCTGCTTTGCCCGGAACGCCTTCTCGCCGGCGGCGATGACCTCCGCCGTCAGCTCCTCCAGGGTCATGGATTTCAAATCTTTTTTTTCCATACTCTATGCTCCTTGCCTCACTCTGCCCTTCTGCGGAATACGGCGATGAAAAAGCCGTCGCAGGGATATTTCCCCGGGAGGATCTGGATCCAGCCGTCCCTCATGGAGTCCTCCCGAACCATCTCCCCCAGGCCTCCCTCTATGTTCACCGGGTCGAAGGGGAAATGCTCCCCAAACCAGGCGGCATTGTCCTGATTTTCCAGGGGATCCACGGTGCAGGTGGAATAGACCAGCATTCCTCCCGGCTTCACATACCGCCACACCACAGACAGGATCTCCCTCTGAAGGGACGCCAGTTCCTCCAGATCCTCCGGCTGAATCCGGTATTTGATGTCCGGCTTCTTGCCGATGATGCCCAGGCCGGAGCAGGGGAGATCGGCGATCACCAGATCCGCCTGCCCCACGGACTCCTCCTTCAGCTCCAGGGCGTCCCAGACCTGAGCCTCCACATTGTGAAAGCCCATTCGCCGGATATTCTCCTCGATCAGGGCGACCTTCTGCCAGGTCAGATCCCTGGCCTCCACCAGCCCTGTCCCCCCCATCCGGTCTGCCAGATGGAGGCTCTTGCCCCCCGGGGCACTGCACACGTCGATGACGTGGCTGCCGGGGGCCGGGTCCGCCAGCCGCCCCACAAAGGAAGAGCTCACATCCTGCACCTGGATCCAGCCCCTCTGAAAGGCATCCAGACCTTCCAGGTAATCATATTTCTTCAGAATCAGCAGATCGTCCCCGTAGGGGGATTCCTCCGCCTCCGCCCCCTGGGCCCGCAGGGAGGCCAGAATCTCCTCCCTGGAGGCCAGGCTCAGGCTGCACCGCACCGATGTGCCGGCGTCCTCCAGGAACGCCCGCAGCATCCCCTCCGTGATCTCACGCCCGTACTCCCCCTCCCAGCGGTCGATGATCCACTGGGGCATGGAGTACTTCAGGGAGAGGTCCTCGAAGGAAAATTCCTCCTTTCTCCGGGAAATGCTCCGCAGGACTCCGTTGACAAAGCCCTTCAGCCCGGAGAAATGCCTCTTGGCCGCCAGCTTCACCGCCTCGTTGCAGGCGGCGGAATCCGGGATCCGGTCCATGTAGAGAATCTGGTAGGCGCTCATCCGCAGCAGGGTGCGGATGAAGGGCTTCATCTTCTCCGTCCGGGTCTTGGAGCAGGCGTTTATGGCCGCATCCAGAGTCAGCAGCCGCTCCACCGTCCCGTCGGTCAGGCGGGTGATGAAGGCCCGCTCCTGCTTCTCCAGATACTGATATTTTAAAAGGGCGCGGGAGAGGGACGTGTGGATGAAGCCCCCGTTTTCCAGGACCTCCGTCAGCACGTCCAGCGCAATCTCCCGCCCCGTCGTCCCCTTAGTCGTCACGGTCTCTTCCTCCAAACAGAATGACCAGCCTCAAAAGCTGCAGGATGGTGGCCGCCGCTGCCGCCACGTAGGTGAGGGCCGCCGCCCTCAGCACCTTTCCCGCCCCGTTCACCTCGTCCCCCTGGAGAATCCCCAGGCGGTCCAGCAGCGCCACAGCGCGGCTGGAGGCGTTGAACTCCACCGGGAGGGTGATCAGCTGGAACAGAACTCCCAGGGAAAACAGGAGGATTCCCAGATGGAGGAAGGGGCTCATGCCCAAAAGCAGGCCCACCAGGATGATGGGCCAGGACAGGGTCGTCCCCAGGTTGGCCACAGGCACCAGGGCGCTGCGGATGTTTAAGGGGGCGTAGTCCTGGGCATGCTGCACCGCGTGCCCGCACTCGTGGGCGGCCACCCCCACGGAGGCCACCGACGCGGACCCGTAGACCGACTCGGACAGGTTCACCGTCCGGGTCCTGGGGTCGTAGTGGTCCGTCAGACTGCCCCTGACCTGGCGCACCTGCACGTCGTAGAGGCCCTGGGAGTCCAGAATCCTCCTGGCCGTCTCCGCCCCGGTCATGCCGGACATGCTGCGCACCCGGGAGTAGCGCTGGAAGGTGGACTGCACCCTTCCAGAGGCCCACAGGGAGATCGCCGCCCCGATGAGCACCAGAATCATGGTGGGGTCCCAGTAAAAGCCGAAATGGGGATACCCGTACCCGTAATATCCCATCGCCGTCAAAAATGTCATTCCTCCGCTCTCCTTTCCAGTCTCGTACCGGCCTCAACGGCATAGCCCCTGAGAAAATCTCCGGCGTCCATCCGCTTTTTCCCCTCCAGCTGAAGGGAGCGGATCGCCAGGGAACCCTGGCCGGTCTGCACCACCAGGCGGTCCTTGGCCACCTCCGCCACCGTCCCCGGCTCCACGCCATACTCCCGCTCCAGGACGTCCCCGTCCCAGATCTTGAGCGTCTTGCCGTGAAGGCAGGTGTAGGCGCTGGGCCAGGGGTTTAAGCCGCGGATCAGCCGCTCGATGGCCGCCGCGTCCATGGTCCAGTCAATGTCCCCCAGGGACTTTTTGAGCATCTTCGCATAGCAGGTGCCCTCGTCCGTCTGGGGCGTCCCCTTCAGGGTGCCGTCCTCCAGCCCCTTCAGGGTGGAGAGGATGAGCCGTCCCCCGATGGCGGAGAGCTTGTCGTGAAGACTGCCCCCCGTCTCCTTGGGGTCCAAGGTCACCGCCTCCTTCTCCAGCATATCTCCGGTGTCCAGGCCCTCGTTCATGAACATGGTGGTGACGCCGGATTCCCTCTCTCCGTCGATCACCGCCCACTGGATGGGGGCGGCTCCCCGGTATTTGGGCAGAAGGGAGGCGTGGATGTTGACGCAGCCGTACCTGGGGATCTCCAGGATGGACTTGGGCAGAATCTGTCCGAAGGCCACCACCACGATGGCGTCCGGCTCCATCTGCCGCAGCTTCTCCACAAATTCCGGCCCCCGCACCTTCACCGGCTGGTACACGGGAATCCCCAGCTCCATGGCCTTCTCCTTCACCGGCGTCATCAGAACCGCCTTTCCCCGCCCCTTGGGCTTGTCCGGCTGGGTGATGGCCGCCACCACCTCGTGGCCTCCCTCCACCAGGGCCTCCAGGGCCGGCACAGAAAAATCCGGTGTTCCCATAAACACGATGCGCATATTATTCCTCGCTTTCTTCTTCCTCATCCATGGCGTCCGTATCCTTCAATTCGCCTTCCACCATGGAAACGTAGAGTTTCCCCTTCAGATGGTCGCACTCGTGGCAGATGGCCCGGGCCAAAAGCCCCTCGCCCACCAGCTCATAGGGCTCCATCTCCTCGTTGAGGGCCCGCACCCGCACGTGGTCCGGGCGGGTGACGATGCCGGTCTTCCCCGGAACGCTCAGACAGCCCTCGTAGCCGGTCTGCTCCCCGGAGGTCTCCAGGATCTCCGGGTTGATGAGCACGTACTGGTTGCCGTCCTCCACATCGATGGTGACGATCTGGCGCAGGACTCCCACCTGGGAGGCGGCCAGGCCCACCCCGTTCTCCTCATACATGGTCTCAAACATATCTTCAATCAGTTCCCTTGTCCGGGGCGTCATCTCCTTCACCGGTTTGCACACCTTGCCGAGAATCTCATCCCCGATCACTCTCACTTTTCTGATCGCCATAACTTATCTCCTCCGCTGTCCTATTTTCATGCCCATCACTGCAGGTCGAAACTCAGCATAACCGGCAGTTTAAGGCCCTCGATCCGTTCCCGGATTCTTAATAGTATACCATAATTCTCATGCTTAATATATAAAATTTTTCTGTAAATATCATTAACTTTGTAGATGGGTGCGTCCACAGGCCCGATGATCTCCGGCGCCCTGCCCCGCCC
>MHCFR05601__coassemble_1731_pt1 | contig 11582 bp, 9 predicted proteins | sample MHCFR05601__metabat2_high_PE_003 | metagenome-assembled genome bin MHCFR05601
AGGAACCGGTTCCGGAAAAGGATGGGAGAGGGTTCGAGAAAAGGATGGTGGAAGTTTGGCGGGGAAAGTTACGATAGCAGATATCGCCGAGATGGCGGGAGTGGCAAAGAGCACGGTTTCACGATATTTTAACGGGGGATATGTCAAGGAGGAGACCAGGGAAAAGATTCGGAAGGCGGCGGAGTCCCAGGGATACAGTCCCAATACCTTCGCCAGGCTGAAGGCCAGGGAGAGCGGAATGATCGGTGTGGTGGTGCCCTCCCTGAACTCCAAGATCAGCAGCCGGGTGATGACCAGCATCGACCGGTATATGCGGGAGGAAGGGTATGAGACACTGATCAAGAATTCTGATCACCAGATCGGACTGGAGCTGGCCAATATCCGCCGGCTGATGAGCCTGAATATGGACGGGATTCTGGTCAGCTCCATCTCCATTGTGGAGGAGCATCGAAAGCTGATTGCGGCGAGCCCGGTGCCGGTGGTGGTTCTGGCCCAGGAGTGCCCTTACGGGATCTCTGTGGTGGATGACGATTATGAGGCGGGCTACGCCATGGGGAGATATGTGGGACAGACCCGTCCGAAGCATCCCGCCTATCTGGGGGTGACAGAGGAGGACCGCGCGGTGGGCATCGTCCGCAGGCAGGGGGTTTTGGATGGGTTGAAGAGCTGCGGCGTGGAGCAGGTGAGGATTTTGACGGGAGATTACAGCTATGAGAGCGGACAGAACATGACGGGACAGCTGCTGTCGGACGGACCGGCGGACGCTGTGATCTGCGCCACGGACCGGCTGGCCTTTGGGGCTTACCGGGTGCTTCAGGCCCGCGGCCTGTCCATCCCGAAAGATGTGTCTGTGGCGGCCTTCGGCGGCTACGACGAGAGCGAGCTGCTCACCCCCCGACTGACCACGATCAAGTTTGACTCCTACGCCGTGGGGTATCTGGGAGCGGAGACGCTGCTCAAGTGTATCCGTGGGGAACCTGTGCCTAAAAAACAGGTGGTCAGTTTCCAGCTGATCGAGGGAGACAGCGTGAGACGATGATAGAAAAATCAGGCCGATTGTGCAGAGTACACAAAAATCAGGCCTGATTTTTGTCAGTCAAAATCAGGAACCGGTTCCATAAAAACATTGACTTTATTGCTTAAAAAGACTAATATGTTCATATGGAACCGATACCATGTAAATGCGATTGAGAGCAGAGGAGGAGTTTTTATGGATTACGCGAAAGTTGCCGGTGAGGTGATCCGGTATGTGGGGGGAGAGGAGAACATCCGCTCCGTGACACACTGTGCCACGCGCCTGCGGCTGCAGCTGAGGGACAACAGCCTGCGGAATGAGGAGGCGCTGAGCGATGTGGAGGGGGTGAAGGGAGTCTTCCTGAGTCAGACCCAATTTCAGATTATCTTTGGATCCGGGACGGTGAATATGGTCTGCGATGAGGTGCTGAGGCAGCTGGGAAACTTGGATGAAGCCCAGCAGGCGCAGCCGGAGGAGAAGAAAGGGAATATCCTTCAGCGCTTTGTAAAAATGCTGAGCGATATATTTGTGCCCATTATCCCCGCTATTGTGGCAGGCGGTTTGCTCATGGGCCTGAACAATGTGCTGACGGCTGATCTGATCAACGGGCAGTCGATCATCAGCCTCTATCCTCAGTGGCAGGGGCTGGCGGCGGCCATCAATCTGTTCGCCAGCGCGCCATTTACCTTCCTGCCGGTGCTCATCGGCTTCAGCGCGGCCAGACAGTTCGGCGGAAACGCATTTTTGGGGGCGGCCATGGGCATGATCATGGTGCATCCGGACCTGATGAGCGCGTATCAGATCGGTGTGGGGGAAGCGCCGGTGTGGAATATATTTGGGTTGGAAGTGGCGGCCATCGGCTACCAGGGCACAGTGCTGCCGGTGCTGGCGGTGTCCTGGATTCTGGCAAATATTGAAAAGCGGCTTCACCGGGTGACGCCGTCCTGGCTTGACAACCTGACTACGCCGCTGCTGTCCATCCTGGTGACCTCTTTCCTGACTTTTATTGTGGTGGGGCCGGTGATGCGGGAGGCCGGCAATCTGCTGGCAGCGGGAATCACCTGGCTTTACAATACCCTGGGGGCTTTGGGGGGAGCTATCTTCGGACTGGTATACGCGCCCATCACCCTGACGGGGATGCATCACAGCTTTATCGCCATTGAGACGCAGCTGATCGCCGACAGCGCCAGCACCGGCGGCAGCTTTATCTTCTCCACCGCCAGCATGAACAATGTGGCCCAGGGAGCAGCCGTTCTGGCAGTGCTGATGCTCACCAAGAACGATAAGATGAAATCCATCTGCTCCGCTTCCGGCGTGTCCGCCCTGCTGGGCATCACCGAGCCGGCGATGTTCGGCGTGACGCTGAAGTTAAAATATCCGTTTTACGCGGCGATCATCGGCTCCGCTGCGGGGAGTGCCTACCTGGCGGCCACAAGAACCCTGGCCCAGGCGCTGGGCGCCGCCGGCATTCCCGGTTTCATCTCCATGAGGCCGGATCATTATCTGGATTTTGCCGTGGGCTTGATTTTGTCCATGGCGGTCTCCTTCCTGCTGACAGTATTTTTCTGGAAGAAAAATCACCTGGAGGAGGAGCCGCAAAAGGCGGCCTTTTTGAAGGGCCAGTCAGCGCAGGCGGATCCTGCGGCAGTTGCTTCCGCAGCGGCTGGAGGGATGGAGGAGATCCTCTGTGCTCCAGTATCTGGCCGCCTGATGCCGGTGTCGGAGGCTGCGGATGAGGCCTTCGCCTCCAGGGCCCTGGGGGACGGGATTGCCGTGGATCCGGAGAACGGGGATATCTGCGCGCCCTGCAGCGGGACGGTGAGTATGATTTTCCCCACAGGACACGCGGTGGGACTGACCACCGAAAAGGGGACGGAAATCCTGATCCATGTGGGCATCGACACGGTCAAGCTGAATGGGGAAGGCTTTGAAATCCTCGTAAAACAGGGGGAGGAAGTGAAGACGGGGGATCTTCTGATCCGGGCAGATCTGGACAAAATCCGTGAAGCCGGATACAATCCGCAGACCATGATGATTCTCCCGGAGCTGGAGAACGCTTCCGTGGAAGTGTTCCCCAAGGCAGCGGCAAAAGCCGGCGAGAAGGCGCTGGCGATTCACAGAAAGTGAGGGGGACGCCTGTGAAAATTGAAAAGTATAGCAGAGTGACGAGAGAAGATTACGAGCAGTGGTTCAGGGAAAACGCGTCTCTCCGGGAGAAAGTGGGGCGGGATTCCCTGCGCCTCAGATACCATCTCATGCCGGAGACGGGATGGCTCAACGATCCCAACGGTCTGATGGAGTGGAACGGAACGTACCATATTTATTATCAGTATGACCCCTTTGACGCGGAGGGCAATTTAAAGCTCTGGAATCACTGCGCCACCAGAGATTTTGTCCATTACGAAAACTGGGGGCCGGTGCTGTTTCCCGATCAAGATTTTGACGCCCACGGGGTGTACTCCGGGTCCGCGTTTCCGGAGGGAGGAACGGCACATTTCTTTTACACAGGGAATGTGAAATGCTTTGACAGGCCGGATTACGACTATATCACCGCCGGAAGGAAGAGCACTACGGTGCGGGTGGACAGCCCGGACGGGCAGCATTTCTCTGAAAAAAAGGTGCTGCTGACGCCGGAGGATTATCCCGACGACATCAGCTGCCACGTGCGGGATCCCAAGATTTTAAAATATGAGGGAATGTACTACATGGTTCTGGGGGCCAGGGATCTGGACGACTGCGGCCAGGTGCTGCTCTACCGCTCAGAGGACATGGAGCGCTGGGAGTATTTTTCCAGGATCCGCACCAGGGAACCGTTCGGATATATGTGGGAATGCCCGGACCTGTTTTTCCTGGAAGGGAAGCTCCTCCTCATCTGCTGCCCTCAGGGAGTGCAGAAGGTGGATCTGGAATATGAGAATGTTTACCAGTGTGTGTGCATGGCGGTGAGCGGAGATCTGCAGACAGGTGAGCTGGAGGTTGCAGAAGAAGCGGTCTATCCGTCTGTGGACCGAGGGTTTGATTTCTATGCGCCTCAGACTTTTGAGGATGAGACGGGGAGGAGAATTCTCATCGGATGGATGGGAATTCCCGATGCGCCCTATGAGAATCCCACGGCGGAGAGGGGCTGGCAGCACGCTCTGACGCTTCCCAGAGAACTTCATCTGAGAGACGGCAGATTGATCCAGACCCCCTTGGAGGAATTGAAGAAACTTCGTAGAGAGGAGTGGAAATTTTCCACGGCGGAGGAACTCGCCCTGGCTGGGGAGAAGATGGGAAGGAGAGAGGGCCCTGTTTTTGAGGCGGTGCTTGAATTCTCCTCCTGCAGCGCGATGAGGCTGCAGCTGCGCCAGGGGACGGAGCTGATCTATGAAAACGGGCTGCTCTCCCTGGAAATCCGGGATGGGGGCTGCGGCAGGACCGTGCGTCACGGAAAGACGGAAGAGCTGAGAGACCTGCGGATCTTCTCCGACGTCTCCTCCCTGGAAATCTTTGTCAACGGCGGTGAAATGGTGTTCTCCACCCGCGTCTACGCAGATTGCTGTCCGGACGGCGAGGCGGGAGAGGGCTACCTGCATTTACAGGGAGACTGCCGGGTGAAGGGCAGTGTCTACCGCCTTTCGGAGATTATTATGGAAAAAAGAGGGGATTCGGGTGCGGAATCGTCAGAAAATATGGTTGTGACGAAATAAGAAAACTGCTATAATAGTTGCCATACAGTGATTCTGCGCCGAGGTGCAGAGGAGAAGGAGGCATGACAGAGATGGATTATGTGACGAAAGGATATGAGCCGGCGGACGCTCTGAAGTATTTTGAGGAGATCTCCGCGATCCCCAGAGGTTCCCAGAATGAGGCGGCGGTGGCGGATTACATCTGCGAGTTTGCCAAGGCCCACGGGCTGGAGTATTACAGGGATGAGGTGCACAATGTGATCGTGAAGAAGCCCGCATCCAAGGGCTGCGAGAATGTGCCGCCCCTGATGCTTCAGGGACACACGGACATGGTGTGCGTGAAGCTGCCGGAGGTGGAGCACGATTTTACCAAGGATCCCCTGGAGCTGGAGATCAAGGACGGCTGGCTGACGGCCAAGGGGACGACCCTGGGAGCCGACGACGGCATGGCCTGCGCCTACATGCTGGCATTTCTGGCCAAGGAAGACTATGTGCATCCGCCGCTGGAGTGCGTGTTCACCAGCATGGAGGAGATCGGTCTGATCGGATCCATGAAGATTGATGCGGGCAAGCTGTCCGCTCACCGCCTGATCAACATGGACGGGGGCACCGGGGCGGAGAATCAGTCTGTGGTGTCCTGCGCCGGCGGCCAGGTGTACAATTTCCGCCGCACGCCCGCCTGGGAGAAGGCGGAGGGGGAGGCGGTCTCCTTTGCGATCCGCGGCCTGCTGGGCGGCCACTCCGCCGGCGTGATGCACACGGGCAGGGGCAATGGCTTAAAGCTCATGGCCAGAATCCTGGCGGCGGTGCAGGCAAAGATGCCGGTGGCCGTGGCGTCCTTTACCGGCGGCGCCAAGATGAACGCCATCGTCAGCGCGGCGGACGCGGTGATCGTGGTTCCCCTGGGCAAGGCGGAGGAGGCCATGGAGACGGCGAAGAAGATTGCGGCGGAGATCAAGGGCGAGCTGGCGGCCAGCGATCCCGGCTTCACCTTCAGCTGCGCGGGGGCGGAGGCCCAGAAGGTGATGACGGCGGAGGATTCCAAGGCGCTGATCACCTTCCTGCAGCTGCTCCCCGACGGCATCCGGTATATGAGCCAGGAGATCAAGGACCTGGTGGTGTGCTCCAGCAACGTGGGAATCCTGACCATGGACGGGGACACCATCGACATCTGCGACTGCATCCGCAGCTCTGAGGACGGCATGAAGGCGGCCATCTCCGCCGAGATGGAGACCTTGGCCGGCCTGCTGGGCTTCGAGGTGGTGCGGGGCATCTGCTTCGGCGGCTGGAAGTACGACGCCAACTCCAAGCTCCGCGCGCTCTGCGCAGACATCTACGAGAAGATGTACGGGGAGAAGATGGAGTTTGAGGCCACCCACGGCGGGCTGGAGTGCGGCGAGTTCAAGAGCAAGATCCCGGATCTGGATATCATGGTGATCGCTCCCTGGGCGAAGGAGGCCCACACGCCGGAGGAGAGCCTGAACCTGGAATCCTTCCGCAGAATCTATGAGTATCTGCTGGAAGTGTTCAAGGTGCTCTGCGAGGAGGCATAATTCCCATCGCTACATAGAGAGGGCATAGAGAGGGCAAATGGCCAAACAAATACCCGCCCTCCCGCGGCAGAGATTGCTGCGGGAGAGCGGGTATTTTGTATAAATGCGCTGGGAAGACGGCGGCGCCTGCCGGAAAGGCGGCGTTTGTCTGGGGAATCCATTAACGGATGCGCGCTCCGTCCGGACCCACCCGCCGTCCGTCGGGGGTGATGCAGTTGACCAGGAGTGCGCCCCTGGTGCCGTCGCTGACGGTGTTTAAATAGTACTCCTTTCCGCCCACGCTGATCCATCCAGTCTTCATGGCGCCCCTGGTGCCGTCGCTGATGGTGTTCAGGTAGTACCAGCGGCCGCCGTCCTGGATCCATCCGGTCTTCATGGCGCCTCTGGTGCCGTCGCTGACAGGATTCAGGTAATACCAGTTGGAGCCGTCCCAGAGCCAGCCGGTGACCATGCGGCCGGAGCCGTCAAAATAGAACCAGTTGCCGTCCACAAACTGCCAGCAGTTGACGGCGTAGGAGCCGCCGGGCAGCTGGAGGAACCATTCATTTCCCGAGGGGATCCAGGTGTAGTAGTAGGAACCGGGATAGTAGGTCTGGGAGTAGTCGTCGTAGTATACAGAGTCGTTGAGGGGGTCGTCAAAGTAGCAGGAGCTGGATTCCACCCACTCCCCCTTGTCGTCGGAGTTGCCGCTCACGGCCCGCACCCGGAAATAGTACTCGCCCCGGCGGGTGATCATGGAGCTGAAGTCGTAGGACGTGTCCTCGGTCCGCTTGCCGGAGCCAAAGGTCTTGTCGTTGCGGTAGAGGCGCAGCTCATAGTGGTGGGCGCCGGGCACCGGGTCCCAGGTGCCGTAGCCGTCGTCGTAGAGGTCCGCGTCCCCCACATTGTCCAGGTCCACGGCCAGCCCCTCTACCTTCAGGGTGATGATGAGGGTCTCCTTGTCGTCGCGGATGCTCCTCCCCGTGCAGCGGGCCTCCTTGCCGGAGAGCTCCACGTCGCTGGAGGAGAGGTCAAAATAATATCCGTTGGCGGCGTAGAGTTCCACCTTGAAGATGGGCACGGTGGCGGTGTTGGAGTTGCTCAGATACCAGTCTCCCACCCGGTACTCGCTGTCGGGGGTGGAGAGCCTTAGGGTGATGTCCTCGTTCCAGCCGTCGTTGCGGTCCCCGTCCACGTAGAGGTTGAGGTGCTCGATGGGGGTGCGGGTCTCCGCCGCCTGGACGGACAGGGCGGCCAGGAAGACAAAGAGAAGGGAGAGGGCAAACAGTCCCTTCCACATGGAATACTTTTTCATATACATCCTCCTTTTCAGCTTTTTCATATTTATCTGTCTTTATCCTATCATTTTACTAATTTCCAGTCAATTACAAATAGTTTTCAACATCTTACGATTTCTGTAAAAACGCCGGTTATGAGGGGAAATGGGGCCTCATAAGCTGTTACATGTGGAAGGAGAGTGATGAGATGGAGATTTACGTGGTGCAGAGGGGGGATACGGCCTGGGCCATCGCCAGGAAATTTGCCATCCCCCTGGAGCGTCTGATCTCAGATAACCAGCTGGGGGAGGAGGCGGCTCTGACGGTGGGGCAGGCTCTGCTCATCCGGGGGGAGGAGAGGGAGCGGGAGCGGAGGCCGGCGCTTTCCGTGGGGTACGCCTACCCCTTTATTCAGCAGGAGGTTCTGGAGGAGACCCTGACATACCTCACGGACGTCTTTGTATTTTCCTGGCGGTTTGACCGGGAGGCCAGGCTCATCGGCCCGGATACGCCGGAGGGGAGAATGCTGGAGACGGTGCGGCGGTGCGGCGGCAGCCCGGTGCTGGTGCTGTCCTCCCTGGACGAGGAGGGGAGATTTGACCGGGAGCTTCTGTCCTGGTTTTTAAATGACCGGGAGGCCCAGGAGAGCATCCTGGGCCAGGTGGAGGAGGCGGTTCTCGCGGGGGGATACCGGGGAGTGGACGTGGATTTTGAGTACGCCAGGAGGGAGGATCGGGAGGCTCTGGGAGAATTTGTGGGGGAGCTGAGGGAGAGAATGCACCGCCTGGGCAGGCCGGTTTCCGTGGCCCTGGCGCCCAAGACCTCCGACGACCAGCCGGGGATCCTCTACGAGGGGATGGATTACCGGCTTCTGGGGGAGGCGGCGGACCAGGCGCTGCTCATGACCTACGAGTGGGGGTACAGCCGGGGACAGCCCATGGCGGTGGCCCCGGTGAACCTGGTGCGGCGGGTGGCGGAGTACGCCGTGAGCCGGATTCCCAGGGAGAAGCTGATCCTGGGAATCCCCAATTACGGTTACGACTGGCCCCTCCCCTTCGTCCCCGGGGAGACCCGGGCGAAAACCGTGGGAAATGTGGAGGCGGCCAGGCTGGCGGCGGCGCTGGGGGCGGAGATCTTTTTCGACGAGATCGCCCAGACGCCCTATTTTTACTACCGGAAGGACGGGACAAAGCATGTGGTGTGGTTTGAGGACGCCAGAAGCATCCGGGCCAAGCTGGAGGTGGTGAGGGATTTTGACCTGGCGGGCGTGGGCTGCTGGCAGATCCTGCGCCTGTTCCGGGTAAATTGGCTTCTGCTGGCGGACGCGTTTGCCATCTGCAAACGGGGATGAAGGCGCGGATTTGCCCGCCCGATGGGGAGAGAAAGCTATTGCGGAACCAGGGGGAGAAGTTTATAATAGACCAATGAGGATCGAGGTGATATGCGGATGGAAAGGATACCGGTGCTGGTGAGCGCCTGCCTTCTGGGGCTGGCCTGCCGCTATGACGGAAAGGGGAAGACCTACGGGCAGCTGGAGGGGCTTGAGAGGGCCTGCGCGCTGATCCCCGCCTGCCCGGAGCAGCTGGGAGGCCTGGCCACCCCGCGCCCGCCGGCGGAGAGAAGAGGCTGCCGGGTGGAGACGGAGGCCGGGACGGATGTGACGGCCCAGTATGAGAGGGGCGCGGCCCAGGCGCTTTTTCTGGCGGAAAAATACGGCTGCCGGCTGGCGCTGCTGAAGGAGAAGAGTCCCTCCTGCGGCTGCGGGCGCGTCTACGACGGAACATTTTCCAGGACGCTCATCCCCGGCGACGGAGTGACGGCGGAACTTTTCCGGAAACGGGGCATAGAGGTCTTCGGGGAGAGCCAGGTGGAGGAATTGCTTTGCCGGCTGGAGGAACTTAGAGAAAGAGAGGTTGGAAGATAAATGAGAGAGACGAAGGTGACGAGGCAGCAGGCCCTTGAGCTGCTGCAGAAGTACAACAAGGAGCCGTTTCACATTCTCCACGGTCTGACGGTGGAGGCGGTGATGCGGTGGTACGCGGAGGAGGCCGGCAGAGGGGACGAGGAGCATTTCTGGGCCATGGCCGGACTGCTCCACGACGTGGATTTTGAGAAATACCCTGAGGAGCACTGCAAGAAGGCGCCGGAGCTGCTGGCGGAGATCGGCGCGGAGCCGGAGCTGGTCCACGCGGTGGTCTGCCACGGCTACGGCCTCTGCTCCGACGTGGAGCCGGAGGATGAGATGGAGAAGTTCCTCTTCGCCAGCGATGAGCTGACGGGGCTCATCGGGGCGGCGGCCAAGATGCGCCCGTCCAAGAGCTGCACAGACATGGAGCTTTCCAGCCTGAAAAAGAAGTTCAAGGACAAGCGCTTCGCCGCCGGCTGCTCCCGGGATGTGATCCGCACCGGGGCGGAGAGGCTGGGCTGGAGTCTGGACGAACTGCTGGAGAAGACGCTGGAGGCCATGAAGGCCAGCGAAGCCGCTGTAAATAAGGAAGCTGCGGACTTGACAGGGGATGGAAAATAGAGTATTATTCCCCTAAAATGCCAAAAATTTTGAGGAGAGTACGCAGAAAATGAAGATAGTCGTAAAGTTTGGCGGCAGTTCCCTCGCCAGCGCGAAACAGTTTAAAAAGGTGGCTGACATCATCCGCGCCGACAAGGGCAGAAAGTATGTGGTGCCGTCCGCTCCCGGAAAGAGAAATGACAAGGACGAGAAGGTGACAGACCTGCTCTATCAGTGCTACGACGCGGCGTCCCAGGGGAAGAGCTACAAGAAGATCCTGGACAAGATTCGGGAGCGCTACGAGGAGATCATCGACGGTCTGCACCTGAATGTAAATCTGGACCATGAGTTCCAGACCATAGAGGAAAATTTTGTGGCGGGAATCGGCAGGGACTATGCTGCCTCCCGGGGAGAGTACTTAAACGGTATCCTGATGGCTGCCTACCTGGGCATCCCCTTCATCGACGCCGCCGAGGTGGTGTTCTTTGACGAGTACGGCAATTTCCTGGCGGAGGAGACCAACAGGGAGCTGGAGGAGCGCCTGGCCCACACGGAGCGGGCGGTGATCCCCGGATTTTACGGCTCCAAGAAGGACGGGCAGATCTGCACCTTCTCCAGGGGAGGCTCAGACATCACCGGCTCCATCGTGGCCAGGGCCATCCACGCGGACCTGTACGAGAACTGGACGGACGTGTCGGGATTTCTGGTGGCGGATCCCAGGATTGTGGACGATCCGGAGGTCATTGAGACCATCACCTACAAGGAGCTGCGGGAGCTGTCCTACATGGGCGCCAGCGTGCTCCACGAGGACGCCATTTTCCCGGTGCGCAAGGAGGGAATTCCCATCCACATCCGCAACACCAACCGGCCGGAGGACAGGGGAACTCTGATTGTGGAGAACACCTGCAGAAAGCCCCGCCATCTGATCACGGGAATTGCGGGGAAAAAAGGCTTCTGCTCTATGTACATAGAGAAGGCCATGATGAACTCCGAGGTGGGATTCGGCAGAAAAGTGCTGGGGGTTCTGGAGGACCAGGGCATCTCCTTCGAGCACATGCCGTCGGGCATCGACACCATGACGGTGTTCATCCATCAGACGGAGTTTATGGCCCATGAGCAGCAGGTGATCGCGGGGATTCACCGGGCGGTGGCCCCGGATCTCATCGACCTGGAGTCGGATCTGGCCCTGGTGGCAGTGGTTGGCCGGGGAATGCGGGGAAGCCGCGGAACGGCCGCCAGAGTGTTCGCAGCTCTGGCCCACGCCCGCATCAATATCAAGATGATCGACCAGGGATCCAGCGAGTCCAACATCATCGTGGGCATCCGGAACGAGGATTTTGAGGATGCCATCCGGGCCATCTACGACGTGTTTGTGACCACGGAGATCTAGGCGGAAGATTGGGAAAATGGGAGGCGGCCGGGAAGCCGGTTTGCCTCCGGAACGGGTGTGCGCGGGGGCGCACACCTTTTTATGTGGCGGCGGCTGGATTTTCGTGCGGCCGGGCGGACATTTTTTCGTGATGGCCGGGCGGATATTTGGATGGAAACGGCCCAGGCCCCTGGGAGAATGGAGGAGAACATGAG
>MHCFR05601__coassemble_1738_pt1 | contig 11519 bp, 9 predicted proteins | sample MHCFR05601__metabat2_high_PE_003 | metagenome-assembled genome bin MHCFR05601
TACTATCATAGCGGGTTTTCCCCTGTTTTGCAACCAGGTCCCCCTCTCCGCCGCCCATTTTATAATTATTTCCCTTTCACTTTAGGAATCTTTCAGAATCTGGACACACTTTTGTCACAGATAAACGGTATCCTTAAATCGTAGACAAGGAGCGATCCTTTTCATATAAATTCTTTCATACTATCCCCCTATATAACCGGCAGCCATGCCGGTTTTTGTTTTGCGCAAATATGAATCCCACAGACTTCCCCGCCAAATAAAAGCAGGCGGCATGCCCCCCTCCCCGGAAGCATGCCGCCGTTCTTCTATCTTCTCTTCTCGATTTTCCCTATATTACGCGTTCTTCACCGTGGCGATGTCGATGAGGGTCAGCTCCCTCGCCCGGTTCTCCAGGCTGGTGGCCAGGGCCTCCGCCGTGTCGATGGCCGTGAGGACGGTCACGCCGGTCTCGATGGCATTTCTGCGGATGATGAAGCCGTCCCTGCTCCTCTCCGCCCCCTGGGACGGGATGTCGATCACCAGGTCGATCTCATGTCCCAGCACCAGGTCCAGAATGTTGGGGGACTCCTGCTCCAGCTTGGGCACGGACAGCACCCGCACGCCGTGGCTGAACAGGTATTTTGCCGTCCCCCTGGTAGCGAAGATCCTGTATCCCAGAGCCTGGAAGCGCTTGGCCACGCCCACAGCCTCCTCCTTGTCCTCGTCCCGGACGGTGATGATCATGTTCTTGTACTTGGGCAGCTTGATGCCGGCTCCCTGGAAGGCCTTGTAGAGGGCCTCGTTGAAGGTCTTGGCGATTCCCAGGCACTCGCCGGTGGATTTCATCTCCGGCCCCAGGCTCACGTCGGCGCCGCGGATCTTCTCAAAGGAGAACACGGGCATCTTGATGGCGATGTACTCCGCCTCCTTCTGCAGGCCCGGGGTGTATCCCAGCTCCCGGATGGTGTGTCCGCAGATGATCTGGGTGGCCAGGGGCACGATGGGGATGCCGGTCACCTTGCTGATGTAGGGCACCGTTCTGGAGGAGCGGGGGTTCACCTCGATGATGTAGACGTTCTCCCCGTCCACGATGAACTGGATATTGATCATTCCCTTCACGTGCAGGGCTCTGGCCAGCTTCTCCGTGTACTCCACGATGGTCTTCTTGTTGCCCTCCGTCAGGCTCTGGGCCGGGTAGACGGAGATGCTGTCCCCGGAGTGGATGCCCGTCCGCTCAATGTGCTCCATGATGCCGGGGATCAGGATGTCCGTGCCGTCGCAGATGGCGTCCACCTCGATCTCCTTGCCCATGATGTACTTGTCCACCAGGATGGGGTGCTCCTGGGCGATCTGGTTGATGATTCCGATGAACTCGTCGATATCCTGGTCACTGATGGCAATCTGCATGCCCTGGCCGCCCAGCACGTAGGACGGGCGAACCAGCACCGGGTATCCCAGCTCCCGGGCCGCCTTCTTGGCCTCCTCGGCGGTGAACACCGTGTGTCCCGCCGGTCTGGGGATGCCGCATTTCTCCAGGATCTCGTCAAACAGCTCCCTATCCTCCGCCGCGTCCACATCCTCCGCCGCCGTTCCCAGAATGGGCACGCCCATCTTCATCAGGGCCTCCGTCAGCTTGATGGCCGTCTGGCCGCCGAACTGCACCACCGCCCCGTCCGGCTTCTCGATGTCCACGATGCTCTCCACGTCCTCGGGGGTCAGGGGCTCAAAGTACAGCTTGTCCGCGATGTCGAAGTCCGTGCTCACCGTCTCCGGGTTGTTGTTGATGATGATGGTCTCGTAGCCCTCCTTCTCAAAAGCCCAGGTGCTGTGCACGGAGCAGAAGTCGAACTCGATACCCTGGCCGATGCGGATGGGTCCGGAGCCCAGAACCAGCACTTTCTTTCTGCCTCCGGTCTGGGCCGCCTCGTTCTCGCTGCCGTAGCAGGAGTAGTAGTAGGGCGTCTCCGCGGCAAACTCCGCCGCGCAGGTGTCCACCATCTTGTAGGCGGCGCGGATGCCGTTTGCATGGCGCATCTCCTTGATCTCCCCCTGGGAAATGCCGGTGAGGGCAGCGATCACGTTGTCCGGGAACTCGATCCTCTTGGCCTCCCGCAGAAGGTCGGCGTCCAGGTCCTTTCCGGCCGCCTTTAAGGCCGCCTCCATCTCCACCAGGATGGCCAGCTTGTCGATGAACCAGATGTCGATCTTGGTGATGTCGTGGATGGTCTCATAGGAGACGCCGCGGCGCAGGGCCTCGGCGATGACCCAGATTCTCCGGTCGTCCACCCGGTGGAGCATCTCCGTCAGCTCCTCGTCGGTGAGGCCGGTAAAGTCGTAGGACATCAGGCTGTCCACATGCTGCTCCAGGGAGCGGATGGCCTTCATGAGGGCCCCCTCGAAGTTGGTGCAGATGCTCATCACCTCTCCCGTGGCCTTCATCTGGGTGCCCAGGGTTCTCTTGGCACTGATAAACTTGTCAAAGGGCAGCCTGGGCATCTTCACCACGCAGTAGTCCAGCATGGGCTCAAAGCTGGCGTAGGTCTTCTTCGTCACCGCGTTCTTGATCTCATCCAGGGTGTAGCCCAGGGCGATCTTCGCCGCCACCTTGGCGATGGGGTAGCCGGTGGCCTTGGAGGCCAGGGCGGAGGAACGGCTCACCCTCGGGTTCACCTCGATGACGCAGTACTCAAAGCTCTCCGGGTGCAGGGCATACTGCACGTTGCAGCCGCCGGTGATGCCCAGCTCGGTGATAATGTTTAAGGCGGAGGTTCTGAGCATCTGGTACTCCTTGTCCCCCAGGGTCTGGGAGGGGGCCACCACGATGCTGTCGCCGGTGTGCACGCCCACCGGGTCAATATTTTCCATGTTGCAGACGGTGATCACGTTGCCGGCGCCGTCCCGCATCACCTCGTACTCGATCTCCTTCCAGCCGGCGATGCAGCGCTCCACCAGCACCTGTCCCACGCGGGAGAGGCGCAGGCCGTTCTCCAGGATCTCCGCGCACTGCTCTCTGTTCTCCGCGATGCCGCCGCCGGAGCCGCCCAGGGTGTAGGCCGGGCGCAGCACCACCGGATAGCCGATCCTCTCAGCTACCTCCAGGCCCGTCTGCACGTCCTCCACGATCTCGGAGGGGGCCACCGGCTCACCGATCTTCTCCATGGTCTCCTTGAACATCTCCCGGTCCTCAGCCTTCTTGATGGTCAGGGCTGTGGTGCCGATGAGGCGGACGTTGTGCTCCTTTAAGAAGCCCGCCTCCTCCAGCTCCATGGCCAGATTCAGTCCCGCCTGGCCTCCCAGGGTGGGCAGCACGCTGTCCGGCTGCTCCTTTAAGATCAGCTGCTCCACCACCTCCACCGTGAGGGGCTCGATGTACACCTTGTCGGCGATGTCCTTGTCCGTCATGATGGTGGCGGGGTTGGAGTTTAAGAGGACAACCTCCACCCCCTCCTCCTTTAAGGAACGGCAGGCCTGGGTTCCCGCATAGTCAAATTCCGCAGCCTGGCCGATGATAATGGGGCCGGAGCCGATCACCAATACTTTTTTAATATCCGGATTCTTTGGCATTATTTATCTCCCTCCATCATTTTCAGAAAACGGTCAAACAGGTAGCTGGAATCCTGAGGTCCCGGGCAGGCCTCCGGATGATACTGGACGGTGAAAATATTTTTCCCCGTATATTTCAGGCCCTCGTTGGTGCCGTCGTTGACGTTCACAAAGGCCGGAACCGCCACCGCCGGGTCCAGGCTGTCGGTGTCCACCGCGTAGCCGTGGTTCTGGGAGGAGATGTACACCCGTCCCGTCTCCAGGTCCTTCACCGGATGGTTGCCGCCGCGATGGCCGTATTTTAATTTGTAGGTGTCCGCGCCTGTGGCCAGAGCCATGAGCTGATGCCCCAGGCAGATGGCGAAGATGGGCACGCTGGACTCGTAGAGCTTGCGGATCTCGCGGATAATCTCCACGTTCTCCTTGGGATCCCCGGGGCCGTTGCTGAGCATGATGCCGTCGGGAGCCGCCGCCAGAATCTCCTCCGCGCTGGTGTTGGCCGGGTAAACCGTCACCTGGCAGCCTCTCTGGTTCAAGGAGCGGGCGATGTTTCTCTTGGCGCCCAGATCCAGAAGGGCTACCTTCTTTCCATCCCCCGGAAGCACGTACTTCTCCTTGGTGGTGGTGGCCATCACCACGCCCTTGACAGAGTACGCCTTCATTCTCTCCACCGCGTCCTCCAGGTCATAGTTCTCGTCGGTGGTGATCATGCCGTTCATGGTCCCCTTCTCTCTGAGGATCTTGGTGAGGGCTCTCGTATCAATGCCGCTGATTCCGGGAATATCATGAGACTCTAAGAAATGCTGAATCGTATCCTCACTTCTGAAATTGCTGGGGATACGGGATAATTCTCTGACAATATATGCGTCCGGCCATGGCCTTGCAGACTCCATGTCCTCGTAACAGATACCGTAATTTCCAATTAACGGATAAGTCATCACCACTGCCTGTCCGGCGTAGGACGGGTCCGTCAGAACCTCCAGATAACCGGTCATGGAAGTATTGAATACGATCTCACTGATGACTTCGCGGGCGGATCCGATGCTGGTTCCCTGAAACACGGTTCCGTCTTCCAGTATCAAAAATGCTTTCATGTGGGGGTACTTCCTTTCTCTTATATTTGTATGTCTGGGCCCCGGAACTGATCCCCCGGATCCCTTCCTGACAAAAGCCCAAATTGTAAAGATTATACCCGATCATGGAACAAATTTCAAGTGGTTTTTCATAATTAATAGTAAGCGAAAAAACAGAGGAATTGCCATGAATCTTCCGTTATCTGCAGCCTCCTCGGACGCCTCCGGCTATCTCCAGGTGGATGTGGTTTCTTCTGAAAACAATTTTCCCATCGCGGACGCCAGCGTCACCGTCTTTCCGGAATCGGATTCCCCGCCGGACTCCCCCCTGCCCCTGGAGCGCCTCACCACCAACGCCTCCGGCCAGACCGAGCAGATCCCCCTGGCGGCCCCGCCCATGGAGTACAGCCTGTCCCCGGGGAACCCGAGGCCCTACTCCGAGTACCGCCTCCGGGTGGAGGCCCCCGGCTACAAGCCGGTGGACATCTCCGGGACGGAGATCCTGGCGGGGGCGGCCTCCATCCAGAACGTGCGCATGGAGCCGGAGGAGGACCAGGCTCCCCTTCCCAGGGCCATCGTCATCCCGGAACACACCCTGTACGGCCAGTATCCGCCGAAAATCGCGGAGACGGAGGTGAAGCCGGTGACGGACACCGGCGAGATCGTCCTCTCCCGGGTGGTGGTGCCGGAGATCATCATTGTCCACGACGGGGCCCCCTCCAACGCCTCCGCCCCGGACTACTACGTCCCCTACCGGGACTACATTAAAAATGTGGCCTCCAGCGAGATCTACGCCACCTGGCCCAGGGCCTCCATCGTGGCCAACGTCCTGGCCATCCTGTCCTTCACCTTGAACCGGGTCTACACCGAGTGGTACCGGGGGCAGGGCTACGATTTCACCATCACCTCCTCCACTGCCTTCGACCACAAGTGGATCTACGGGCGGAACATCTACGAGTCCATCTCCGTGGTGGTGGACGAGATCTTCGACAGCTACCTGTCGCGGCCCAACGTAAAGCAGCCCATCCTGACCCAGTACTGCGACGGGAGACAGGTGAGCTGCCCGGGGTGGATGACCCAGTGGGGATCCTGCTCCCTGGGGGAGCAGGGCTACAGCCCCATCGAAATCCTGCGGTATTTCTACGGGGACAGCATCTACATCAACAGCGCCGACCAGATCTCCGGCATCCCCATCTCCTGGCCCGGGTATGACCTGACGGTGGGCTCCACCGGGGATAAGGTCCGCCACGTCCAGGAGCAGCTGGACACCATCGCCACCATCTACTCCGCCATCCCCCGCATCGACCAGGACGGGGTCTACGGCGCGGCCACCAGGGACGCCGTGTCCGCCTTCCAGTCCATCTTCGGGCTGCCGGCGACCGGCGTCATCGACTTTGCCACCTGGAACAAAATTTCCCATATCTATGTAGGAATCACCCGCCTCGCAGAACTGTCCTGAGGCCGGGCGCGCCCGGGCCGGGGAGGATCCCCTCCCCGGTCTCCCGCGCTCTCTTCGTCTCTACTGGGGATGCCTGTGGGGATTTAAGAGGCTGTAAAATGTCAGCAGGTAGAGGCCGCACAGGCCCACCAGCCCATAGATGATCCTGGACATCCAGGAGCCGCTGCCGAAGAGCCAGCTCACCAGGTTGAAATTAAAGAAACCGATCAGTCCCCAGTTCACCGCGCCGATGACGGCCACGGTGAGGGCCGTATAGTTTAAAACCTTGTTCTCCATTGTCTATCTCCCTTCTGTTTCTAGGAGAAGGTTGCCCAGATTCCGGCATTTTTATTCATCCCCCAATTTCACCACCAGAAGTGCCCCCGCCGCCAGGAGCATGAGGCCCGCCGCCAGCTGCCCGCCGCCCACATCCCCCATGGGGATTCCCCACAGGATCACCGCCGGGGAGGACAGCACCAGGCCGGTCACCGCCGCGTAGACGAAGGTCTCCCAGCGGGCCAGCATGGCCTCCATGGTCCTGGCGCAGAGGAAGATGCCCGCCGCCAGGCCGAAGGTGAAGGGGAGCAAAAGCTCCTGCTGCTCCAGCACCGTCTGCCAGTCCCCTGTGAGGAATCCCGCCTGAACCAGGTTGAAGGCGTGGAGCACCGGCTGGTAGTACCCCATCATCATCAGGAGCATGGTGCCGCTGACGCCGGGCACCACCATGGTGATTGATGCGATCATCCCCACGCAGGTCATGGTGGCCAGCCGCTCCGCCGCCGTGGAGAAGGCCAGCTCCCCGCCGCCGCCCTTTCCCCCCTCCCCGATGGCGATCACCGTCATCAGACAGAACACCGCCACCGCCAGCACGTACTTCTTCAGGCCGCTCCTGGAAAATTCTGCCTTCCTCAAAAGCGAGGGGATCCCGCCCAGGATCAGCCCCAAAAAGGCCATGCTGGCCGCAAAGGGAAAGGTTCCGAACAGAGTCTCGATCACAAAGGCCAGACCGCCGATGCCCGCAGCCATCCCCAGACCGTAGGGGAGCAGAATGCGCACGCTCTCCCCCGGTCTCTGGAACAGATGGCTCACCGCACCGATGATCTGGCCGTAGACCCCCATAGACACCGCGAGGGTGCCCCCGCTGACGCCGGGCACAATGCCCGCCACGCCAATGAGAAGCCCCCTCAGCATTTTCTTCACACAACTCATGGATAACCGCCTTACACGCTTTTATCCTATTTTATTACTTTTTCAGCTCTTTCAGAATCTCCAGTACCTCCGTCAGCCGGTCCATCCGGTAATCCGCCGGGCTCTGGTCAAAATTGAAGCGGTCGTCCTTCAGGGCCGCCACCGTCATGCCGGCCCTGTGCCCCGCCAGCACTCCGAAGGTGGAGTCCTCCACCGCCAGACACTCCGCCGGCTGCACCCCCAGGCGCTCCGCCGTGTACAGGTAGATCTCCGGGTCCGGCTTGCTCTTCTTAAACTGTCCGCCGCTCACCAGGATCTGAAAATAGTCGATGATCTCATTCTCGCGCATCACCCGCTCCACCAGGGGCAGCTGGGTGGATGAGGCCACCGCCAGCTTGTATCCGTCCGCCTTCAGCTCCCTCAGAATATCCAGCATCTCCGGGCGGAAAATCTTCCGGTAGTCCACATCGGCGTACACATCCACATGGGCCTTCAGCTCCTCCCTGGCCTCCTCCCAGGTCTGCCCCTGGCCGATGGCATCCGCCAGCACGGACCAGGCGTCCGCCTTGGAGGCGCCCACCATGGGGTACAGCTGTTCCAGACGCATATCCGGATTCTTCGTCTTTCCAAACTCCCACATTTTCTCCAGGTACACCAGCTCGCTGTCAATGATCACGCCGTCCATGTCAAAAATCACTGCTTTTATCATACTGACCTCACTTATATATGAATTGGAGCGGACCGGCGCGGGCGCCGCGAGAGCGGCGCCCATGCCTCCATCCAGTATCATCCTAACAAATTCCCGGACATTTGACAATGGGGAAGGAGATATTTCATTTTCTGCTTGCAAAATCTCCCTTCTCTGCGTATAATGTCCCTATGGAGACATAGCTCAGCTGGGAGAGCATCTGCTTGACGTGTAGAGGGTCGCAGGTTCGAGTCCTGTTGTCTCCATTTTTTTGTCCAGATATATATTTTCTTTCTTTTTTCGTCGGAAAATCTTTCTTTTTCCTTCACAGAACATTCACAAACTCAACACAATTTCGACATAAGTTTCCGGTATCCTAATAATCGTAAAAGGTAAACATTCCTTTTTCATAATACTTTTTCATATTACTCCCCCTTTAAGGCGTCCCGTCCGGCGGCTCATCCCATCCGCCCCGGGGCGCCTTTTTTGTGCGGTGCGCCCGCCTGCATTATGCGGTGCGCCCGCCATCAGACATCCGCCGGGAGCCGGGCAGCGAGCGGCAAGCCCCCGCTGCCCGGCTCCCGGCCCCGCCTCAGAAGATTCCCGGCTCCTGGACCATCATCACCGGCCATCCCTCCTGCCGCAGGCGCATCTCCATCCTGGCGGCATTGTCCAGGTTGAGAAACGCCCCCACCCGCACTTTATAGTAGCCGTCCTGGCTCACATAGAAGGCCGGATACCCCTGCTCGGACAGTTCCCTGGCGATCTCCTCCGCCATCGCGCGCTCCCTGTAAGCCCCCACCTGGACCTGGTAGTACTCCGGGCGGATCTCGTTCTCCTCCCGGATAGTCTCCAGAATTCCGCTGGCGATGGCCTCCGCCATCTCCTGGAACTGCCGGTCAAAGAGGGCGTTGTCCTCCGGGTTGTCTATGAAGCCCGCCTCCACCAGCACCGCCGGCATCCCGGAGCGGCGCAGGATGATCAATCCCGGGCGCTCCACCACCCCCAGATCTGCAAAGCCCGTCTGCGCCAGCTCCCGGTTGATGTTCGCCCCCAGGCGGCCGACAGTCCCGCCGTTCTCGTAGACCAGGCTCATGATCCCCGACGCCGTCCCCGGGACCGGCATGGCGTTGCGGTGGATGGAGACCAGATAGTCCGCCTCCGAGCGGTTGGCGATCTCCGCCTTCTCCTGGGGCGTGTCATACACGTCCGTCACCCGGGTGTACATCACGTCCACCCCGTTGTCCTCCAGGATCTCCCCCACAGCCAGAGCCAGGCGCAGGGCGTCGTCCTTCTCCCTTCTCCCCTCAAATACCGCCCCCGGGTCCTCTCCCCCGTGGCCGGCATCGATCATCACTTTTCCTATATCAGACAAAAAGAAAGTCTCCTCTCACAATGTCCGCTTTCTATAGCATATGTGAGAAGAGACTGATGTTGACGCACTTTTTATGGAAGATCAATTTCCCCGGAGAAAACTTCCTTCGCCTCCCCCGTCATGAAGACGCGGCCGCTCTCGCTGTCCCAGCGGATGAAAAGGCTTCCCCCCAGCAGGTCCACCTTCACATCCCTGTCCTTTTGGGCGTATCCTGCCAGAATGGCGGCCACCGCCACGGCGCAGGCCCCGGTTCCGCAGGCCAGGGTCTCCCCGGACCCCCGCTCCCACACCCGCATGAGCAGGTCGTTCTCCCCGCAGACCTCCACGAACTCCGTGTTGGTGCGCTGGGGGAGGAACCGCGGATGATTCTCAAACGCCGGGCCGAAGGCGGGCAGATCCAGGCAGTCCAGACCGGTCTTCGCCTCCCGCCCGCTCCTGCGCTCCGCCGTCCGGCTGTCCTTTTTCCAATCCGCGAACATTTTTTCCGTCTCCTGGTCCAGGAAGATCACGCTGTGGGGGTTGCCCATGGAGATCCCCGTAAACGGGATACGCTTCTCCCCCATCTCCAGCACCTCCCCCTCCCGGGAGAGGATCTCCGGCTCCCCCATGTCCACGGTGAGGGATTTCACCTTCCCGTCCTCCACCTCCAGATCCAGGTACTTGATGCCGGAGAGGGTCTCCACGGAAATCCGTCCCCGGTCCGGGGGAACCAGGCCGTGGTCATAGACGTACTTACCCACACAGCGAACCCCGTTGCCGCACATCATCCCCCGGGACCCGTCCAGGTTGTACATATCCATCCGGCAGTCCGCCGTCTCCGACGGCTGAATCAGGATCAGGCCGTCCGAGCCGATGCCGAAGTGGCGGTCGCTGACGTACACCGCCGTCCGCTCCGGGTCCGGCACCTGCTCCTCAAAGCAGTTTACATACACATAATCGTTGCCGATGCCATGCATCTTGGTAAATTTCATATTCTTCCTCCTACGCGATCAGGCTGATGATCATCTCCGCCGTCTCCACCAGACTGCTGCCGTTTGACATGCTGCACTTCTGGATATAGCGGTGCGCCTCATCCTCCGTCATGTGATTTCTCTCCATCAGCATCTCTTTGGCCCTGCCGATGACCTCCAGCTCCTCCGTGCTCCTCTTCCTGGGGACGCGGCGGCGCTTCCTCCACCGCCTCTCCTGGGCGGCCATCATCATCTCCAGAGTGCTCACCAGGTCGTGGACCTTCATGGGCATGGGGAGAAAGACGGCGTTCTCCGGCGCGTCCTCCCCGAATTCCCCGGCCTTGGCCACCACCAGCATGGAGAATTCCTCCGGCAGCATCCGGCACACCTCCCCGTACACCATGTCCGGGAATTTGCCGCCGCCCACCACCACGCCCCGGTCCAGCTCCTCCGCAGCCGAGAGGATCTGTGCGCCGGACGTGCAGACGGACACCACATGGAATCCGCTCTTCACCAGAATGTTGCGGATATTTCTCGCATTTTCCTGTCTGGAAAAAGCCACAATCACATTGGCCATTCCCTCACCTCCGCCTCCCAGCCGTCTCGTCCGGTCAATATTTGTACAGGTATTCGTTCACTTCCCAGTCCGTCACATGGGCCCTGAACGCCTTCCACTCTCTGTCCTTGGCCTCCAGGTACTTGTTGAAAATGTGCTCCCCCAGAACCTCCCGCATAAAGCTGCTGTTCTCAAAGGAGATCATGGCCTCCTTCAGGGTCTCCGGCAAAGCCTCGATCCCCGCCTGGGCCTTCTCCTCCCTGGTCATGGCGTAGATGTTGCGGTCCACGCTGGGGGGAGGCGTCATCCCCTTCTCAATGCCGTCCAGGCCAGCCGCCAGGCAGGCGGCCAGAGCCAGGTAGGGGTTGGCGGAGGAATCCGGGCAGCGCAGCTCGATCCTGGTGCTGTAGCCCCTGGCGGAGGGAATCCGAATCAGGGCGCTGCGGTTGGAGTGGGTGGACCAGGCGATATAGTTGGGGGCGTCGTACCCGGGGATCAGCCTCTTGTAGGAATTGACCAGGGGATTGGTCAGGAGAACCATCTCCTTCATGTGGTACAGGATCCCCGCCATGAACTGGTAGGCCAGGGTGCTGAGGCCGGCGGGGTCATTTTCATCCTCAAACAGGTTGCGCCCCATCCCGTCCGTCAGGGACATGTTGATGTGCATGCCGGAGCCGTTGACCCCCTCCTGGGGTTTGGGCATGAAGGTGGCGTGGAGGCCGTGGCGCT
>MHCFR05601__coassemble_1751_pt1 | contig 11399 bp, 10 predicted proteins | sample MHCFR05601__metabat2_high_PE_003 | metagenome-assembled genome bin MHCFR05601
AAACCCGGGAGACACCGGATCACCGGAGGTTCAGATCGCAATCCTGACCGCCAGAATTGCTGAGCTCACCGAGCATTTACAGAAGAACCAGAAGGACCATCACTCCAGAAGAGGACTTCTGAAGATGGTAGGACAGAGACGCGGCCTCTTAAACTATTTAAGAGAGAACGATCTGGAAGGCTATCGTAAGCTGATCGAGAAGTTAGGCATCAGAAAGTAATGAAACCAGACTTAGGGTGGAGAATTACCTCCACCCTACGTTTCGTATAAAGGCATTTATGTGCACTGTGCGGGACGGCAGCTGGAAACCGGATGAGGGCAGCAGTGCAAGCTGCGGCATTTGGCAGAAGCATGGTCCGAGACCGCTGAAGAGCGGAGGAGACCCGGCGGGGACGCGCCGCGGACGGCGGGGGATTTCTCCCGCGCTGTTCAGTAGTTTCGGCATCTTCTGCCTGAAGGGAACCGGCATCAAATAAAAAAGAAAAGGAGACAGACCATGTACAAGAGTTTTTCCATGGAACTGGCAGGCAGAACACTGACAGTGGATGTAGGCAGAGTGGCGGCCCAGGCCAACGGCGCCGCGTTCATGCATTACGGTGACACGGTGGTTCTTTCCACGGCTACCGCGTCCGCAAAGCCCAGAGAGGGGATCGATTTCTTCCCCCTGAGCGTGGAATATGAGGAGAAAATGTACTCCGTGGGCAAGATCCCCGGAGGCTTCAACAAGAGAGAGGGAAAGGCTTCCGAGAACGCCATCCTCACCTCCAGAGTCATCGACCGCCCCATGCGGCCCCTGTTCCCCAAGGATTACAGAAATGACGTGACCCTGGACAACCTGGTGATGAGCGTGGACCCGGACTGCAGCCCGGAGCTGACGGCCATGCTGGGATCCGCCATCGCCACCTGCATCTCCGATATCCCCTTTGACGGCCCCTGCGCCATGACCCAGGTGGGCATGATCGACGGCCAGTTTATCATCAACCCCACCTCCGACCAGAAGAAGGTGTCCGACATGGCCCTCACCGTGGCCTCCACCAGGGAGAAGGTGATCATGATCGAGGCCGGAGCCAACGAGGTGCCGGAGCAGACCATGATCGACGCCATCTTCAAGGCCCATGAGGTGAACCAGGAGATCATCAAGTTCATCGATCAGATCGTGGCGGAGTGCGGCAAGGAGAAGCACACCTACGAGAGCTGCGCCGTTCCGGAGGAGCTGTTTGCAGCCATCCGTGAGCTGGTGAGCCCGGAGGAGATGGAGGAGGCCGTATTCACCGACGACAAGCAGACCAGGGAGAACAACATCGCCGCCATCACCGAGAGGCTGGAGGAGGCCTTCGCGGAGAATGAGGAGTGGCTGGCTCTCCTGGGCGACGCCATCTACCAGTACGAGAAGAAGACGGTCCGCAAGATGATCTTAAAGGACCACAAGCGCCCCGACGGCCGCGCCATCACGGAGATCCGTCCCCTGGCGGCGGAGATCGACATTCTGCCCAGAGTGCACGGATCAGGCATGTTCACCAGAGGACAGACCCAGATTCTGAACGCCTGCACCCTGGCCCCCTTATCTGAGGCCCAGAAGATCGACGGGCTGGATGTGACGGAGACCTCCAAGAGATATATGCACCACTACAATTTCCCGTCCTACTCTGTGGGCGAGACCAAACCGTCCAGAGGACCGGGACGCCGGGAGATCGGCCACGGCGCCCTGGCGGAGAGAGCTCTGGTGCCGGTGCTTCCCAGCGAGGAGGAGTTCCCCTACGCCATCCGCACCGTGTCCGAGACCATGGAGTCCAACGGCTCCACCTCCCAGGCCAGCATCTGCGCCTCCACCCTGTCCCTGATGGCGGCCGGCGTGCCCATCAAGGCTCCGGTGGCAGGTATTTCCTGCGGACTGGTGACCGGTGAGACGGACGACGACTACATTGTGCTGACGGATATCCAGGGCCTGGAGGATTTCTTCGGAGATATGGACTTCAAGGTGGGCGGAACCCACAAGGGAATCACCGCCATCCAGATGGACATCAAGATCCACGGCCTGACCCGTCCCATCATCGAGGAGGCCATCGCCCGCACCAGAGAGGCGAGACTCCACATCCTCGACAACGTGATGAAGCCTGTGATCGCGGAGCCCAGAAAGGAGCTCAGCCCCTACGCTCCCAAGATTGAGCAGATCATGATCGATCCGTCCAAGATCGGCGATGTGGTGGGCAAGCAGGGCAAGGTGATCAACAAGATCATCGACGAGACCGGCGTGAAGATCGACATCACCGACGACGGAGCCGTAAATGTGTGCGGCACCGACAAGGCCATGATCGACAAGGCCATCTCCATCATCAAGAGCATTGTCACCGACCTGGAGCCGGGCATGATCATGAACGGCAAGGTGGTGCGCATCATGAACTTCGGCGCCTTTGTGGAGCTGGCTCCCAACAAGGACGGCATGGTTCACATCTCCAAGCTCTCCGACAAGCGGGTGGGCAAGGTGGAGGACGTGGTGAACATCGGCGACGAGGTGACGGTGAAGGTCATCGAGATCGACAAGATGGGCCGCGTGAACCTGAGCATGCGTCCCCAGGATTTGAATCCCAAGGGCGGAAAATAATCGCATACATTTCACAGAACAGAACGGGTATTCGGCGCGAGAGCTGGATGCCCGTTGTTTGCTTGCCGGGGATCCTGCCCCGGTGAAATTTTAAGGGAAGTGTAAGAGTTTTTTCCCCGGAAATATGGTATTCTTGACACTGACAGAAGGAATGACAGGAGAGATGAGAATGAAAAATAAGATCGATTGGATTCGGGCGCTGGCCATGGCCCTGGCGGTGTCATTGAGCTCCGGCACGGCGGCCCTGGCCGCAGGCCCCGGGGACGGGCTGATCACCATCGAGACGGGGCAGACCCGCTACGGGACGGCCACCCCCAGCGAGCTGCCGGCCAACAGCGGCATCGTGCGCCCGGTGGAGAAATACTCCTACATGGAGATGGAGCAGGACATCCGGGAGCTGCAGGCGAAGTACGGCGGCCGGATGACGGTGAACGTGATCGGCACATCGGCGGACGGGCGCAATATTTACGAGATCATTGTGGGAAATGTGAACTCCGGCCGGCATGTGATGATCCAGGGGGCCATCCACGGCCGGGAGTACATGACGCCCCTGTTGGTGATGAAGCAGCTGGAGACGGCCCTGGAGCAGTACGACACGGGAAGCTATGGGGGAGTCTCCTACGCCTCCCTCTTTGACCAGGCCGCCGTCCATTTCCTGCCCATGGTCAACCCGGACGGGGTCTCCATCAGCCAGTACGGCATGCAGGGGATCACCTCCCCGGCCCTGCGGCAGCTGGTGCAGGACGCCTACGCCAAGGATCTGGCGGAGGGGAGAACCACCCAGAGCCTGGAGCGGTACCTGACCTACTGGAAGGCCAACGGCCGTGGGGTGGATCTGAACAGCAATTTTGACGCCGGGTGGGAGAATTTAAACGACCTGGGACATCCCTCCTACGCCGGATACCGGGGGACAGCCCCCAACTCGGAGCCGGAGTCCAGAGCCCTGGTGAACCTGGCGGAGAAATACCCCTGGTCCCTGGTGCTCAACTACCACTCCATGGGCGAGGTGATCTACTGGGACTACCAGGGGAACCGGGTGCAGTCCCAGTCGGAGGATCTGGCCAACCGGATCGCCGGCATCACCGGCTACCGCCTGATCGCCTCCAGCGGCGGGGGCGGCTACAAGGATTGGGTGCAGACCAAGGAGAACCCCATCCCCAGCGTGACGGTGGAGGTGGGGTCCGTGTCCTGCCCCATGCCCCTGGGAGAGTGGGCCAGAGTCTGGCCCCAGAATGAGACCGTGTGGGCGGCCGTCCTCCACTGGGCGGTGAGCCGTTGACGGGGGGAGGAGACCGCATGGACCGGAGAGACGGAAGCGCCGGGAGAGCCGGGCACGATGGCTGCGGGGCCATCCCCGCAGAGGATGTGATCCGGGAATTTGACCGCCTGCTGGGGCAGGATCGAAGCCGGGAGGCGGAGGAATTCCTCTACGGCTGGCTGAAAAAGGCCGGGGAGATGGCCGACTGGCGGGGGGAGCTGACCCTGCAGAATGAACTCATGGGCTTTCACCGCAGCAGCGGGAAGGAGGCGCTGGGGCTTCAGGCGGTGCGGGAGGGAATCCGGCTGATCCAGGATCACGGGATGGAGGAGACCCTCACCGCAGGGACCACCTTCTTAAACGCCGCCACCACCCTGAAGGCCTTTGGCCGGGCGGAGGAGGCCATCCCCTGGTATGAGCGGGCGGAGAAACTGTACAACCGCCTGCTGGGGGAGGGGGACTACCGCTTTGCCGGCCTCTGCAACAACCTCGCCCTGGCCTGGACGGACCTAGGCCAGCTGGAGCGGGCGAATCTATACTACCGCCGGGCGCTGGAGGTGCTGAAAGGCCTTCCGGGGAGCGCCATGGAACAGGCGGTGACCTGGACGAACCTGGCCTGCCTGGAGGAGCGCAGGCAGGCGGACCTGGACATCCGGGAGGAGAGGATCGGGTTCTGCCTGGACCGGGCCATGGAGTATCTGGATGATCCGGCGGCGGAGAGGGACGGCTACTACGCCTTCACCTGCCGGAAATGCGCCCCCACCTTCGGATATTTTGGCCGTTTCCTGGCCAAACGGGAGCTGGAGGAGCGGGCGGAAGAAATTTACAGGAGAAATGCCCATGAGGGGACTTGAACTGGCCAGAGCCTACTATGAGGAGTACGGCAGGCCCATGATTGAAGAACAATTTCCGGCCTACGCCGGCCGCATCGCCGTGGGGTTGGCGGGGGAGGGCTCGGAGTGCTTCGGCTACGACGACCAGTACTCCAGAGATCACGATTTTGAGGCGGGATTCTGCCTGTGGCTCACCCGGGAGGACGGGGAGGCCATCGGATTTCCCCTGTTTCGGGCCTACGGGAAGCTGCCGGCGGAGTACAGAGGGGTGAAGAAGGAGAAATCCAGCCTCTTTGGGGGCGGCCGCAAGGGCGTCATGGAGATCTCCGAGTTTTACGGGCGGATGATCGGCTGCCCGGGCGTCCCCGGCTCCCTGGAGGAGTGGCTCGCCATCCCGGAGTACGCCCTGGCCCAGGCGGTGAACGGGCAGGTGTTCCGGGACGACCTGGGGGAATTTTCCAGGATCCGGGAGGAGCTTGGGCGGGGCTACCCGGAGGACGTGCGGCTGAAGAAGATCGCCGCCCGGGCTGCGGTGATGGCCCAGGCCGGCCAGTACAACTACAGCCGCTGTCTGCGGCGGGGAGAGGCTGGGGCTGCCGCCCTGGCGGCGGCGGAATTTGCCAAGGCAGGAATTTCCATGGTATTTTTGCTGAATAAGCGCTATACTCCTTATTACAAATGGATGCTCCGGGCCATGGGGGAGCTTCCGGTTCTGGGAGAACTGCGGGAGCCCATGGAACGCCTGCTCACAGGGGGCGGGGACGGCGCCCGCCTCATCGAGGAGATCTGCGGGGCGGTGATCGCCGAGATGGCCAGGCAGGGCCTCACGGGCGGGAACTGGGATTACCTGGAACCCCACGCCCTGGAGGTGACGGAGCGGATCCAGGATGGAAACTTGAGAAATCTGCACCTGATGGAAGGATAGAGGACGGACGCCGGAGGACGGCGGCCAAGACGGAGGAAAGATGGAAGATTTAAAGAATAGCGGTTTGGCGGCAAGCAGCGGCCCGGCAGAAAACAGCGGCCCTGCAGAAAACAGCGGCCCGGCAGGAAACAGCGGCCCGGCGGCCGGGGCGTCTTCGGAGACGGAGGGCGCGGCGCGGGGGAGAAGCCGGAGAAAGCCGGGGACGGGTGCGCCGGACCCGAACAGGAAGAAAAAGGCAGTCATGGCGGGGGTCATCGCCGCGGGTGCGGCGGTGGTTCTGGCCGGGGCTTATACATATATCGGCGCCAACTACAGGAGCGCATTTTTCAACGGCACGGTGATCAACGGGATCGACGTGTCCGGCAAATCCGTGGGGGAGGTGCAGGACATGATCGCCCGGGAGACGGAGGGCTATGTGCTGACCATCCAGGAGCGGGGCGGGCGCACGGAGAGCATCGAGGGGAGCGCCATCGGCCTGCGCGCGGAGTTTGACGGAAGCCTGGAGGGAATCCTGGCGGAGCAGAATCCATTTGCCTGGCTGCCCGCCTGGATCCAGGGGAACAGCTACGAGATCCCGGCCCTGGTGGTCTGGGACGAGGATGCCCTCTCCCAGGCGATTGCCGGCCTGGAGTGCCTGGACACAGAGCAGACGGAGCAGCCGCAGAACGCCAGGATCTCTGATTACACCCCGGGCAGCGGCTACTCCATCGTGGAGGAGATCCAGGGAAATGCGGCGGACCCGGAGAAGCTGGACGCGGCGGTGCGGGACGCGGTCACCAGCCTGAGGTCGGAATTGTCCTTGGAGGAGGCGGGGGTCTACGCGGAGCCCTCCGTCACGGCGGAGGATGAGAATCTGAAAGCCCTGCTGGCGGAGTACAACCGCCTGGCCGGGGTGACCATCACCTACACCTTCGGGGACAAGACGGAGGTGTTGAACGGGGAGACCATCAGCCAATGGCTCTCCGACGACGGCAGCCAGGTGACGATCTCCGAGGAGGGGGCGGCGGAGTATGTGCAGACGCTGGCCACCAAGTACAACACGGCCTACCGGGCCAAGAGCCTGAAGACCTCCTACGGCCCCACGGTGACCATCAGCCGGGGCAACTACGGCTGGAGAATCAACCAGGGGGAGGAGAAAACCGCCCTGATAGCCATGATTCAGGCCGGGGAGAGCGGGGAGCGGGAGCCGGTGTACTCCCAGAAGGGCGCCAGCCACGGGGAGAATGACTACGGGGATACCTACGTGGAGATCAATCTGACGGCCCAGCACCTGTTCTTCTACAAGGACGGGAAGCTGCTGGTGGAGTCGGATTTCGTCTCCGGCAACTCCTCCAGGGGATGGACGACCCCGCCCGGGGCCTTCCCCCTCACCTACAAGGAGAGAAATGCCACGCTGAAGGGGGAGGGATACCGCACGCCGGTCTCCTACTGGATGCCCTTCAACGGCGGCATCGGCCTCCACGACGCCAACTGGCGGTCGGAGTTCGGCGGAACCATTTACAAGACCAACGGCTCCCACGGCTGCATCAACCTGCCGCCGTCGGTGGCCAAGACCATCTACGAGAATATTTCTCAGGGGGATCCGGTGCTCTGCTATGAGCTGGCGGGGACGGAGCAGTCGGGAACCACCGGCGCAGGCGGAAAGCCCACGGAGACGAAACCCGCCGAGACGAAGCCGGCAGAGACGGCACCCGCCGAGACGCAGCCTGTCGAGACGGCACCCGCCGAGACGCAGCCCGCCGAGACGGCACCCGCTGAGACGCAGCCCGCCGAGACGAAACCGGCTGAGACACAGCCGTCCCAGACGGCCCCCACGGAGGCACAGCCTGCCGGTCCGGGAGAGCCCGGGGCCATGAATCCCCAGGAGACTCCGGCGGTGGGGCCGGGAGCCGGACTATAGAGACAGGGGAAAACAGGCAAATCATGCAGAAAAATAGGGGAAAAGCCTGAATATTTCAGAAATAGAGTCTGCAGCTGAGGAAAAATCATAATATTAATGATGGTTTTTAGGGTAGACTTTGAAAACCACGAAATGTGGCTCATATGCTTTTCAAAATATATAGAGGACTGTCATGGACTTCCACTACATGTAGTGCAGCAGAAGAACCGTGACGGCCCTCTTTTATTTTACAATATTTGGTCTTTAAAGTCTGCTTTCGACACCAAAATCTGACAGAGAGGGAGGAAGCTGCGGTGACAGATCGGGAATTGAGAAAACTTGGACGGCGGGATCTGCTGGAACTGCTGGTCGCCCAGGGCCGGGAACAGGAAGCCTTGAAAAAGGAACTGGAGGAGGCCAAGGCCAAGCGGTGCGGGGAACTGGAGATGTCAGCCAGGCAGAAGGCGGACGCCTACTGGCAGGAGGTGTCGTCCAGACTTCAGAGTTTCTACCAGGAGCATGAGGCGTTGAAAGAGCTGCTCGCCCAGGGAGGACATCCATGAGGAGACGGAGAAGAGAGATAGCCCCAGGGGAGGCGCCCACGGTGCCCCAGCTGGAGGCGGAGCTCAGCCGGGAATCCTACCGGAAACGGTACAACCGGGTGTTGAGGAGCACCGTCTACACGCTGATCACGGTGGCGGCAGCAGCGGTCCTGGTGGCCACCCTGTATCTCCCGGTGCTGCGGATCTACGGGACGTCCATGAGTCCCACCACCACGGACGGAGACATCGTGGTGACGGTCAAGGGAAGCCATTTCAATCGGGGCGATATTATTGCGTTCTGGTTCAACAATAAAAACCTAGTAAAGCGTGTTATCGCCCAGGCGGGAGAGTGGGTGGACATCGATGAGGACGGCCTTGTGTACGTAAACGGAGAACTGCTGGAGGAGCCCTACCTGACGGAGAGGGCGCTGGGGGAGTGCGACATTGAGCTTCCCTACCAGGTACCCGACGGAAGGATCTTTGTCATGGGCGACCACCGCTCCACATCTGCGGACAGCCGCAGCACGGCGGTGGGATGCGTGTCGGAGGAGCAGATTGTGGGCAGACTGGTATTTCGCGTCTGGCCCATGGGCGTTTTCGGGCCTCTGAAATAGAAATAGAAGGGGGGAACATTTCATGGATCAGAAGAATCTTCTGAGCCATACATTTGAACTCATACAGAAACAGCGGTTTCACCAGCGGTGGAGACAGGTGGTGACCTGTCTGGCGGCGGTGGTGGTGTTTCTGACTACATATATGCTGATTCTGCCGGCCATCACCATGGAGCACGGCTCCATGGAGGTGACAGCCACCGCGTCGGAGATGTTCCTGGGTGAGACCAATTACACGGAGATTCTTGCGAAAGCCGACGACGGCCGAGCGGAGACGGTGTTCGCCCTGACGGCGGACGGGGAAAATGCCGGCCTGAACGGGAAGCGGATCAAATTCTCCGACGGTAGGACGGCAAAAATCCCCACGCGGGACGGGGAGAAGGTGGAACTTCACCGGGAGTACCAGGAGGACGGCCAGGTGGTGTACTGGTTTGCCCTGAAGAGAGGGGAGCAGGCGAATTTCCGCTTTCCCTGGGTCAACGGGGTTGGCCGGTACCGGGCGGAGGCGGAGGTTCTGGAGACCTTCCCCGACGGGACCTACGTGGGACAGGAGATCCCGGAGGCCCCGGACGGCCCGGATTGGATCCCGGAGGAATGGGACGGATCTCCGTGGATTTCGAAGGAGGAATCGGACCCCACGGCCACAGCGAGCGAGCTGGGTGGGACGACCGGACGGCCACGGAGTCGGAGTGGGACGAGACAGCCACCGATTCAGAATGGCCGAAGGGATACGTCCTGGAGCAGAGAGGAGATCCGGAGCTGGAAGGTTGGCTCGCGCTGTCCTGGGGCAGCGGGCGGACCCGGAAAGCAGCCGGGGTCCGGGCGGCAGACCAGGAGGATGTCCTGGAACTCTCCTGGACAGGTGAAGATACAGCAAGAGAGATATACCAATATGAGGATGAGCAGATAGCGGTCACGGCCATCCCGGAATCCCCGGAGGCTCTGCCTGGCCCGGTGTGGCTGCAGGTGACCGAAGTAAATCCGAATACAGAGGGATAAACTACGAAGCTTACCTGCAGGCTTTGACGGAGGCGGGAGAGCCTGACCACAGAACCGAATGGAAAATACGCCTTTACGACATCGCTTTTCTGATGGAGGATCCAGAAGAACTGGGCCGCGTGGTGGAGATCCAGCCGGAGGAGGGGTTGGTGGATCTGCAGTTCACTTTTAAACGGGAAACCTCATCGGAGAGAGCACGCGGGGAAAAGGAGCACGTTCAGGTGGTGCATCTCCCCCTTGCGGAGCCCGTGAAAGCTCAGGCAAGCACTACGGCGGAGGCGGCTTCTTTCACCGCCGGGGACGTGGAGCCGGGGGTTGGCTACACCTATAAGGACGTTCTGGGAAATGCGGTGAATTACGGCATCACGGCAAGAGAAGTGCACAAGGTTGCCCACATGGACACCATTTTTGCCGCCTCCCATGTGACCCCTAACGGGGGAAATATCACGACTGGAGCCTACACGGGGAGCCAGGGCAGCCCGCTGTTGATCGGCAGCATAACAGGAAACCTGTCTATCGACGGCCAGACCTGTGTGATCTACACCACGGAGGAGGCGGCAAAGAACTTAACCCTGCAGGAGGGCAGCAGCTTTCAATATCGCACGGAGCTAGAGATCTCCGGACAGGTGGAGGACATGATCTTCCGTGCGGAGCAGATTTCCCAGGTGATGGCGGGGCAGCGGACCTATGAGGTGATGAAGTACGGTACATACTGGAACGGCATGACAACCGTGGAGGGCTGGTATGTGGATCAGAACGAGAAAGAGATTGACCTCTCCTCTTTGCCGGCAGGTACCTACTACATCAAGGGGGACAATTTCCTTGCGCCCCTTACGCGTCCACCATCATCTTCAACATGCCAAATGCGAATACAGTCAATATCGAATCTGGGATATTCGGGGTGTTGATAGCCCCAAAGGCCACCGTGACGATCAACAATACCAGTTCCGGCTGGATTGTGGCGGATACGGTGACCAACCCCGGCGGAGAGTGGCATTTCGTCTACCAGAATCTCCTCTTACCCCTGGAGGTGACGGTGGAGGCAGAAAAGCGGCTGGATGATGCCGCGCCGGACAGAGAACTTTGAGGGACAGATCCTCTTTCGAGAGACATTCCATACTCCGGGCACTTACTACTACCGTGTCTCAGAAGTGCCGGAGGGAGGAGCTTACCAGTAGGATGCAGCCACCTACATTGTCTGCATCAATGTGGTACAGATCCAAGGAAGCGGCACAGATGCGATCCTGAGTGCCACTCGGCAATATTATAAAGCTGAAGAGGTAGCAGAAGTTCAGGGAGTGAATGCGGAGGAACTGAAAGTGGAGGACATCGTTTTAAAAAACTTCACGGGCGCTCCCGGCTACGTCCTCCCCGAGACCGGCGGTCCCGGCACTACATGGTTTACAACAGGCGGCCTGGCGCTCACCGGCCTGATATATAAAGATAAAAAAAGGAAAGGAAGTATGAAACAAATGAAAACCAAGAGAAAATGGTTGGCGGTGCTGCTCACCGTGATCACGACCCTGATGCTGGCGGCTCCCGCATTTGCGGCGGGTGAGACCTACACCATCACCATCAACAACGGCAAGACTGGCCACACCTATGAGGCTTACCAGGTATTTGACGGTGATTTGGCCGGAGATGTTCTGTCCAACATCCAGTGGGGTACCGGCGTCAACGGCGATACTCTGCTGATCGCCCTGAAGGAAGATGACACCATTGGCAGCCACTTCACCAGCTGCACCACTGC
>MHCFR05601__coassemble_1788_pt1 | contig 11134 bp, 8 predicted proteins | sample MHCFR05601__metabat2_high_PE_003 | metagenome-assembled genome bin MHCFR05601
CCCAGCAGCCCGCCGGGCGGGTGGGAAACCCGCTGGATATCGCCAACATGGTGCTGTTTCTCTGCTCCCACAAGGCTGGCTTTATCACCGGGGAAAACATCTGCATCGATGGCGGTATGACCCGGCGGATGACCTATCACGGAGATTTCGGCTGGACTCTGGCCGATGACAAAGAAAGCGTATGACATTCGTCATACGCTTTCTTCTTTATCCTCCTCGCCGGTCCGCCCGTATACCCAGGCCAGATCCCGGCATTTTCCCGCCAGATCCTCGTCCAGATTCTCCGGCAGCAGTCTCCATTTCCAGTTGTTCCCCAAGGTGGACGGCTCGTTGATCCGGGCCTCGCTCCCCAGCCCCAGGTAGTCCTGCATGGGAATCACCGCCAGCTTGGCCCGGCTGCCCAGGGCTGCCCGGATGAAATCCCAGTGGATCTCCTCCTCCGGCGTGTGGCCGTTGCCCAGGTAGCGGACGGAAAAGTCTCTGTCCCACTCCGGCATCGTCTGATACCAGCCCTGAACGGTGTCGTTGTCGTGGGTTCCCGTGTAGACCACACAGTTCTCATCGTAGTGGTAGGGCAGGTAAATGCTCTGCCCGTCGGCGGAGAAGGCGAACTCCAGCACCTTCATCCCCGGGAAACCGGACTTTCTCACCATCTCAAACACGCTGGGGGTCAAGAAGCCCAGATCCTCCGCGATGATCTCCAGCTTGCCCAGCTTCCTCTCAATGGCGTCAAAGAGCTCCAGCCCCGGTCCCTTCTCCCAGTGGCCGCCGGCGGCGGTGTCGTCCTCCGCCGGGATGGCGTAATACTCGTCGAATCCCCGGAAATGGTCCACCCGCACCACATCGCACAGTTCAAAGCAGTAGGCCATCCGGCGAATCCACCAGTCGTATCTCGTCTTTTTGTGGTAGTCCCAGCGGTACAGGGGGTTGCCCCAGAGCTGCCCGGTGGGGCTGAAGCCGTCCGGGGGACAGCCCGCCACAAAGTCCGGCTCCCTCTCGGCGTTGAACTGGAACAGTTCCGGATGGAACCAGCTGTCCGCGCTGTCGAAGGCCACATAGATGGGGATATCGCCGATGATGCGGATTCCCTTCCTGTTGGCGTAGGCCTTGAGTTTCTTCCACTGCTCCTGAAATTTCAGCTGCAGGAAGCGGTAGAACAGGATATCCTCCTCCAGCTTCACCTCCAGCTTCGCCATCGCCTCCGGCTCTCTGAGGCGGATCTCATCCTCCCACTCCGCCCAGCTCTTCCCCTGGAAATGATCCTTCACCGCCATGTAGACGCAGTACTCCTCCGTCTCCGGGCAAAGATCCTGGGAGGATTTGCACCCGCCCGCCTTCCAGCGGGCAAACGCCTTTCTCAAAACCTGATAGCGGGTCTTGTAGATCCGCTCATAGTCCACGTAGCCGGGATACTGCCCGCAGTCCGCCTCCAGGCACTCCGCCTTGGTCAGCAGCTTCTCCTCCGCCAGAGTATCCAGGTCTATGAAATAGGGATTTCCCGCGAAGGCGCCAAAGGACTGGTAGGGGGAATCCCCGTAGCCTGTGGGGCCGAAGGGCAGCACCTGCCAGTACTGCTGTCCTGCCTCCCGCAGCCAGTCCACAAAGTCATAGGCCGCCTTTGAAAATCCGCCGATCCCGTAGGGGGACGGGATACTGGTAATTGGAAGAAGTATTCCACATTCCCTCATCCTTCTGTATCTCCTTTTCCTTCGTAATTCACATGCACATCCAGCTGATTGAAGGGGATCTGGATCCCCGCCTCGTCAAACCGCAGCTTGATCTTCTCCGTGATGTCCCACCTCGTCTGCCAGTAATCCCCGGTGGCCGTCCATCCGCGGCCGCCGATGACCACGGAGCTGGCCGCCAGCTGGTCCACAAACACCTGGATCGGCCTGTCCTTCAGGATGCAGGGGTGGCTGGTGTAGATGTCCAGCAGAATCTCCTTGGCCTTGCGCAGATCCGACTGATAGCCGATGCCCACCGTCAGATCCAGGCGGCGGAAATCCTCCGCCGTGGCGTTGGTGATGGGGCTGTTGGAGAGGCTGCCGTTGGGGATCACCACCGTCTTGTTGTCCACCGTGTTGAGGGTGGTGTACACCAGGCCGATGGCCGCCACCGTCCCCTCCCCGTACTCGCTCACAATGTAATCCCCCACCTTGAATGGCCTCACCAGGAGGATCAGCACCCCGCCGGCAAAGTTGGACAGGCTTCCCTGAAGGGCCAGGCCCAGGGTCACGCCGGCGGAGCCCAGCAGGGCGATGATGGAGGAGGACTGGATTCCGATCCGTTCCGCCGCCATGAAGATCAGCAGGCCGTACATCAGAGCCTGTATGAGAGAGAGAAGGAACTTTCGCAGGGAAAGTTCCATCTCCATCCTCGCAAAGGAGCGTTCCGCCATCCGGCGGACCGCTCCCGTTATCTTGAAACCAATGCCGAGTATTACAGCTGCCACCAGCAGATCCATGCCGAATCCTGAGAGGCCGGACAGCCAGCTTTTCAATGCTTCAGACATATTTTAACTTCTCCTGTGGGCGGTTACGCCTTCTTCCTCGGAGCCTTCTTCTCCGCCAGAGCTGTTCCCGCCTTCTTCTTCGGATCTTCCTTCTCCGCCAGAGCTGTTCCCGCCTTCTTCTTCGGATCCTCCTTCTCCGCCAGGGCCGTTCCCGTCTTCTCCGCCGGGTGGGCGATCAGCGCCGCCTTCTCGGGGGACTCCTTCTCGGCTGCCGCTGTCTTTTGGGGAGTCTCCTTCTTGGCCGCCTTGGGGGCCGCCTTCTCCGCCGCTGCCGCCTTGGCCATCTCCTTCTTGACTGCGGTCTCCTTCTTGGCCGCGGTCTTTTTGACCGCCTTCTTGGGTGCCTCAGGCGTGCAGGTGAAGATGCTGACGCTCATGGGCGCCACGTTGATGACGATGGAATCGGGGCGCTCGTTCCACTCCTCCTTCTTGGAGGTCTTCACTCTGGGGTTGGTGCAGCCGCTGCCGCCGAACTCCTCGCTGTCGCTGTTTAAAATCTCCTTGTACTTGCCGGCGAAGGGCACGCCCAGCTGGAATTTCTCGTGGAGCACCGGGGCGAAGTTGCAGACAAAGAGCAGGGTCTCCTCCTTCTTCTTCGTCTTTCTCACGAAGATCACGATGTTCTCCGCTGCGTTGTTGCACTCGATCCACTGGAAACCGTCGGGGTGATAATCCATCTGGCTCAGCGCCGGATACTTGGCATAGAACTTGTTGAGGGCCTTCACATACTCCTGCATCTGGCTGTGGATGGGGTACTGAAGGAGGTTCCACTCCAGCTCCCGGTTCTCATTCCACTCGTCCATCTGGCCGAAATCCTGTCCCATGAACAGGAGCTTCTTGCCGGGATGGCCCAGCATGAAGCCGTAGGCCGTCCGCAGGTTGGCGAACTTCTCCTCGAAGGTAGCTCCCGGCATCTTGTTGACCATGGAGCCCTTCCCATGCACCACCTCGTCGTGGGAGAACACCAGGATGAAATCCTCGCTGTAGGCGTAGATCATGCTGAAGGTCAGCTCCCCGTAGTGGTAGTTGCGGAAATAGGGATCGCACTGCATATAGCCCAGGAAGTCGTTCATCCATCCCATGTTCCACTTATAGTCAAATCCCAGGCCGTCGTCCTTCACGTCGCCGGTGATCTTGGGCCAGGCTGTGGACTCCTCGGCGATGAGGATGGCTCCGTTCTTTCTCTTCTTGAAGATGGAATTCAGGTGCTTTAAGAACTCCACCGCGTCCAGATTCTCATGGCCGCCGTAAATGTTGGGCACCCACTCGCCGTCGTTCTTGCCGTAGTCCAGGTAGAGCATGGAGGCCACAGCGTCCATGCGGATGCCGTCGGCGTGGTATTTCTCCGCCCAGAACAGAGCGTTGGCGATCAGGAAGTTGGAGACCTGAGGTCTGGCGTAATTGTAAATCAGGGTTCCCCAGTGGGGATGGGCTCCCTTTCTGGGATCCCGGTGCTCGTAGAGGCAGGTGCCGTCGTACTCCGCCATGCCCCAGGCGTCTCTGGGGAAGTGGGCGGGCACCCAGTCCAGAATCACCCCGATGTCCTGGCCGTGCATGTAGTCCATGAAGTACATGAAATCATCCGGCGTGCCATACCGGCTGGTGGGGGCGTAATATCCGCTCACCTGGTAGCCCCAGGAGGCGTCCAGGGGGTGCTCCATCACCGGCAGAAGCTCCACGTGGGTGTACCCCATCTCCTTGACGTACTCCGCCAGTTTCGGGGCGATCTCCCGGTAATTGTAAAATTCAGAGCCGACGATGGGGTTGCCCTCCTCGTCCGTCTGAATCTCCTTTCTCATAAAGGAACCCAGATGCAGCTCGTAGATGGACATGGGCTTGGCCTTCGTGTCCGCCTTGGCCCGCTTGTCCATCCAGGCCTTGTCGTTCCATTTATACTTTTCAATGTCCCAGACTACGGAGGCCGTGTTGGGGCGCAGCTCCGCGTAGTTGGCGTAGGGGTCCGCCTTCAAAACGGGATCCCCGTTCATCTTCTTGATCTCGTATTTGTAGAGCGTTCCCTCCTCCAGGCCGGGGATGAACAGCTCATACACCCCGTAGCCCTCGTGGAGCTTCATCTGATGCCTTCTGCCGTCCCAGAGGTTGAAGTCTCCCACCACGCTCACGCGCATGGCGCAGGGGGCCCACACGGCGAACAGCACGCCCTTCACCCCGTCCACAGTCATGGGGTGGGCGCCCAGCTTCTTGTAAACCTCATAGTTGATGCCGGCGTCAAACTTTTTTAATTCCTGCTCTGTGATCTGGTCGGCAAAATAGTAGGGATCCCGGATCTCAGCCTTGGTCTCGTTGTCGTAGGTGATCTTCAGCGTATAGGGAGCCACGCTCTTGCGGGGAATGAGAACAGCAAAAAAGCCCTCCTCGTCCGCCATCTCCATCGGATATGTCCCTGCCCCCATCTTTACCTCTATGCTCTCCGCCGTGGGAACAAACGCCTGAACCAGCACTCCGCCGTCCACCACATGAGCTCCCAGAAGATTTTCAGGATGACGGGCCTCTGAATAAACCATCTCTTCGATTCCAGCCCAGTCCATTAAGTCATACAGCATCTTGTTCATATGAGAACCCCCTTTTATGGAAATCTATGTACTATTTTACCATTTTGGATGATAGAACACAACGGTATTATTCTCTTTTTTTGCCCCCGTCCATCAGATTCTCCATGGTCTGTTCCAGGATCTTGAAGTCGATGGGCTTGGACACATGGGCATCCATCCCCGCCGCGGTGGTGGCCGCGATATCCTCCGCGAAGGCGTTGGCGGTCACGGCGATGATGGGCACCGCCCTGGCGTCCGGCCGGGACAGCACGCGGATATTTCTCGCCGCCTCGCAGCCGTCCATCTTCGGCATCTGCATGTCCATGAGAATGACGTCGATGGAGAAGGGGGCGGACTCCCTGAACCGCTCCACCGCCTCCTGCCCGTTCCAGGCCTGGATGATCTTCATCCCGCTCATGGTGAGGATCTCCGTGGCTATCTCCATGTTGATGGCGTTGTCCTCCGCCAGGAGAACCGTCCTCCCCGCCAGGGCAAAGGCCGGGCTGCCGCTCTCCTCTGCGGGGAGCTTCTTCTCCTCCTTCTCCTCCTTCACCGCCTCAAAGGGAATCACGATGGTGAAGGCGGTTCCCTTCCCCAGCTCGCTCTCCACGTGGATCTGGCCGCTCATCTGGGTCACCAGATTCTTCACGATGGGCATTCCCAGCCCCGTCCCGGAGACCTTCTTCACGCCGAAGCGGGTCTCCCTGGCGTAGGGCTCAAACAGCTGGGGCAGGAAGTCCTTCGACATGCCGATGCCGGTGTCCGCCACCACGATCTTGTACTTGGCCACATTCTGGTTGGCGAACTGGCTGACGGACACCCGGATCTCGTCCCCCGCCCCGGTGAACTTGAGGGCGTTGGAGAGAAGGTTGTTCATGATCTGGCTGATGCGGACGGAATCCCCCAGCACCGTCTCGTCCTCCATGTCGAAGGACAGCTCCAGATTTTTCCTCTCCAGCTGCGCCTGGATGCGGAAGGTGGCGACGCAGTCCTCCACGCATTTTTTCAGATTGAACTGCTGATAATCCAAGGCCACCTTGCCCTGCTCCATGCGGGACATGTCCAGGATGTCGTTGATCAGGCTGAGCAGCTGGCGGCTGGACAGATCGATCTGATCCATATAATCGGACACCTTTTCCTGATCCCCCAGGTTCTGCCGCACCAGCTCCGACAGCCCGATGATGGCGTTTAAGGGGGTCCTCATGTCGTGGGACATGTTGCTGAAAAAGGCGTGCTTGTTCTTCTCGCTTCTCCTGGAAGCCTCCAGGGCCTCCTCCAGCAGCTTCTGCTCCTGGAAGCGGCGCTGTTTTTCCTCCTCCACCTCTCGGAAGCAGAGCACCACCTCCTCCGGGGAGAGGGATTCGTCGAACAGCATCCGCACGTTCATCCAGCGGTAGGTGGTCCCGAAGAGCCGCCGGAAATCTCCGCCGAAATCCCTCATGCGCCTGGCCACCAGGCTGCGGATGCTGGCCAGGGAGAAATTCTCCATATACTCGTCGTAGGCCTCCGGCTCGATCAGCTCCTTCATGACCTCCAACAGAGTCTTGTAGTCCCCCTCCTCGGGGATTCTCTCCCGCACGTAGTCGGAGCCCTTGATCATCTCGTAGGTGCCCTTGGCGAAATTGATGCGGTACAGGGCAAAGTAGGAGTTGCCCAGCACCCGCACCGTCTCGTTGGTCCGCCTCACCCTGGCGTTTAAGCGGGCATCCCGCCACACCAGAACTGCGATGCCCACAAACCCGACGCCCACGATCCCCAAAAACACCGCCGCCAGATAGTTTAACTTCTGGAGAATGGTGGCGAAGGGGACGGTGATGATGGAGATCCAGCCGTTGGGCAGATAATCGTAGTAGACGCCTCTGCGGTTGCCCTCGGCGTCACGCATGTAGGCGTCATAGCTGTCCTGCTCCCCCCTGCGGATGCTCTCCAGGATGGACCGGGCGTAGCGGCCCGCCTCCTCCTCGTCGTCCGTCATGGCGGATTTGGCGTAGATCAGGGTGCCGTTCTCGTCGCAGAGGTAGAAGGAGGCGTTCTCCGGGAGGTCCGGCGGGTTGAACTGAAACTGGAAATTCTCAGGGAAAATGTCCAGGGCCAGCACCACGTCGGCGCTGTCGCATTTCCTGGAGATGGTGATCACCGGCCGGCCGTAGACGGCGTCCGTGTAGACTCCCGTGAAGGCCGCCTTCCCGCCGGCATCCATGGCCCGCTGATACCACTCTGCCTCCTCCGCCTCGTATTCCCCGGCTCCCTCCCAGGAGTTGTGGGATACAATGCGCCCTCCGATCACCGCGTAGGGATTCACCTTTCCCGTCCCCAGGGTATTCTCGATCCTGCGGAAGAAGATCTTCAGCATCCGCTCCTTCTCCTCCTCCGGCCGATCCGCCTGCCCGGGGCTGTCGTAGATCTCCGTGCCGAAATCCAGGAGCGTCTCGTAGACCGTCAGGTTGTTCCTCTCCTCCGAGGAATAGCTTCTGGCCAGGGCGTCCCCCAGATCCTGGGTGTTTTTTAACAGTTCCGTCCTCAGCAGGTAGAAGGTCAGAGCTCCCAGAATGATCAGCACTGTCAGGATAAAGCTGTACAGGTACATATTCCTGCGGAAATGGCTCTTCACCCCCGCCTGTCTCTGGCGATTCTTCATGCCCGTCACCCCCGGATCGCCGCTGCAGCCGTCCTGTACGCCTCTTCCATCTCCGGCATCATGGCCACAGCCTCCTCCCATTTTTCTGCCCGCATCAGATCCACCTGGCGGGCTGCCAGCTCATAGAGCCTGCTGATGGACAGATTGCCGCACACCCCCTTCAGGGTGTGGGAGGCCCGCAGCGCCGTCTCCCGGTCGCCTGCGGCCACCGCCTCCTGCAGCTGGCCAAAGCTCTTGTCCTCCAGAAATTTCCCCAGGAATCTCTCAAGCAGCATCTCATTTCCCATAAAACGGCCCAGGGCGTCCTCCACGCGGATTCCCGCCTCCTCCAGCCTCTGTCTCTTTTTCTCGTCCATTATCTCTCCTCCTGTTTCTGGCCATACGCATTCCATATCTCCGGCTCCACCGTCATAAAATTGCGGATCAGCTCGGGGTTGAACACCCCACACTCCCCGTCCCGGATCATCCGCAGGGCCTCCCCCCGGTCGAAGGCCCCCTTGTACACCCGGCTGCTCACCAGGGCGTCGTAGACGTCCGCCAGGGACACAATCTGTGCCCATATGGTGATCTCATCCCCCTTCAGGCCGTCGGGGTAGCCCCGGCCGTCCCAGCGCTCGTGGTGGTGCCTGGCGATGTCGTAGGCATACTCATAGGCCCCGTGCTCCCGCATCTGGGGAATCTTCTCCAGCAGGGCGGCGCCCTGGACCGTATGGGTCTTCATGATCTCATATTCCTCTTTCGTCAATTTCCCCGGTTTATTTAAAATGGCGTCCGGGATGGCGATCTTGCCCACGTCGTGCATGATGGAGGCCATGGCGATCCACTGGATCTCCTCCCCGGACAGTCCCTCCCCCAGGGGGGTGTGGGTCAGCATATGTCTGGTGATGTCATGGATTCTCCGGACGTGCTCCCCGGACTCGCCGCTGCGGAACTCGATGGCGGTGGACAGGGACTCGATCATCCCCATGTTCAGGTCGATGATCAGCTTGGCCTGCTTGAGGAGCTCCGACTGCTGCTGATCCACCACATTTCCCAGCCGCTTTCTGGCCTGGTACAGCTCCACCACGGAGTTGACCCGCCGCTTGACCACGTAGGGAATCACCGGCTTGCTGATCACGTCCATCACCCCCAGCTGGTACGCCTCCCGCATCACCGTGTCGCTGGCCTCCGCGGTGATGAGAAACACGGGGATCTGGGTCTGGAGATCTCTCCGGCTGATCTCCTGCATCACCTGGAGCCCGTCCATCTCCGGCATCATCACGTCCAGGAGGACGGCGCAGATCCGCTCCCTCTCCTCCAGCAGCTTCTCCAGGCCCACACGGCCGTTTTCTGCCTCCCGGATCACGTAGGTGTCCGAGAACAGATTGTCGAGAATTGCCCGGTTGATCTCATCGTCGTCGATGATCAGCACCGTGTCCGGTGGCCCCGGAAGATTGTCATACAATTTTTCCAAATCCATATTTGTCAATCCTTTCCGCCGAATTTCCATCCGTCTGTAAAAAGTGTCGCAGAGATCCGTGTCTATTATGTCCAGTATACGGTAGGCCGGGGAGAAATGTCAATTGTCCATCTGGCCGTACCAGCCCAGCATCAGATCCACCACCATGCCGTAGCTGGCCACCCCGTGCTCCTGGCGGTTGGCCTTCAGGTAGGTGTCGTTGACGGCCTCCGCCGCGTCGGCCACCTTCCCCTCGTACCGGTCCCAGAACTGGTTGTTGGCCTCCAGATCCGCCAGAATTCTCTCATCCAGCCGGCTGCGGATCTGAAGGTAGGCCTCCGGGTTCACCTTCGCCAGGGCATTTCCGGCGTAGATCCACCCCATGGTGTAGCCGCTGTAGGCGAAGGCGGGGCTGTCCGACTCCAGGCAGGCCAGAAAGCCGATGAAATTGGCCTCGTCCTCCCGCATAAAGCCCTTGAGATGGGACAGCTCATGGCAGATGGTGTGGGGGATGTTGTAGGAGACCATGGCGTTGTTGTAGTTGGCCTCCACGGTGAAGGGAGAGTAGACTCCCGACAGCTGCTGCACCGACAGAATCCAGGGGAAGGTCAGATACTTGGGCTGGGGATAATATCCGGCCAGCCTGGGGTACTCTTCCCCCAGCTTCCCCATGGCCGCCCTGCCCTCCGCCGCGTACTCCCCCGGCGTCAGGGAGACGCCGGCCCAGTCCGCGAGGCGGTTGGCCTGCTCCGCCAGGTAGGCGCAGAGCTCCGCCAGCTCCTCCTCCGTTCTCTCCTCCCGGCCGTAGGGGAGGTCGGCGGAGAATGGGCGGCAGGAGTAATTGACCCCACAGTTTAAACTGTAGGACAAAAACAGCGCTCCCGCCAAAAAGAGGGCGCGTGCTCCGATGTCCGCCGGTCTCCTCCAGTTCCTTATTATGTACAGGGCGGCCGCCCCCGCCAGCAGGTACAGGCCGATCTCCGCAGCGGAAAAAGGGAGCACGCCGAAGATCCGGCCAAACATTCCCACCCAGACGGGGTAAATGTGGGCCGTGTACCAGTCGGCAAAGCCCGAAAATTCTCTCGCTGCCCATAAAAGGAGCAGGGATGCCCCCAGAAAGGCCGCTCCGGCGGCGGCAAAGCGCCGGTTCTTCTTGCTCTCCGTCCTCATGATGTCTCCTCCCGATGTGGTTCTTCCGTCTATTATAAGGGAACTGCCCCTCCTTTTTCCATGGATATTTCCGGCAAAATATGAAAATTTTATGACCATTTCCGAAAACCCCTTGCACTTCCGGAATTTCTCATATAAACTGATGCTGGTAAATATAAGGAATGGATATCGGAAAGGATCGTGAATATAGAATGGAAAATAAAGAAAAGGAAGCCCAGGAGAAGGAGCCATTCTCCCTGAAGAAGGAGATTCTCAGCTGGATCTGGATCATCGTGGTGGCGGCGGCCATCGCCTTTTTTCTGGATACCTTTATCATCGCCAACAGCCGGGTGCCCAGCGGCTCCATGGAGAACACCATCATGACCGGGGACCGGGTCATCGGCTCCCGCCTGTCCTACCGGCTCCACGACCCGGAGCGTGGGGACATCGCCATCTTCCACTTCCCCGACGACCCCACGGGCAAAACCCTCTATGTGAAGCGGGTCATCGGCCTGCCGGGGGAGACGGTGGACATCGAGAATGGCCAGGTTTTCATTGACGGGGAGGCCCTGGACGAGCCCTACATCCGGGAACCCATGATTCCCGAGGAGCCCATGCACTTCGAGGTGCCGGAGGGCTGCTATTTCATGATGGGAGACAACCGGAACTACTCCTCCGACGCCAGATACTGGCGCAACCACTACGTGGAGAAGGACCAGATCATCGCCAAGGTGCTGTTCCGCTATTTCCCGTTCACGGAGATCGCGTGGCTGGATGAATAAAATATTATGAGAGAAAAGACCCCCTCCTTCACAATTACAGACGAGATACTATCCCGCGCATCT
>MHCFR05601__coassemble_1798_pt1 | contig 11044 bp, 11 predicted proteins | sample MHCFR05601__metabat2_high_PE_003 | metagenome-assembled genome bin MHCFR05601
CGGGGGTCCGGGTGAGGATGTCCATCTTCCGCAGCTGCTCGGAGAAAAAATTCTGAAGATTCATGGAGACTGCCCGGGAGATCAGCAGCAGGTTTTCCTGGCGCTCCTCCCTCACCACCGCCATGTAGGAGGAGTAGGTCATCCCCGTCAGGTAGACGGTCAGCAAAATCAGCGCCCCGATCAGCCCTATGGCAAGCTCTTTTCCGTGTCTCCTCAGCCAGTTCATCCAGATCCCCCTTTATCTCCCCGTTTACTCTCTCCGCCTTCTCCCCTACGTTCGCTCCCGCAGAATGTGTCCGCAGAACGGACACCTTGCCCCCTTCATGAGGGGATATTTCATGTCCAGCTTTTTCCCGCAGGCCGGGCAGCGGTACATGGACTTCTCAAACAGATATGATCCCAGAAGCATGCACAGGGCTGCCGCCCACCTGCCCGCCGCAAAAAAGAAGATGCCGAGGAGCACTGCCCCGATGCAGATGGGCTTTACCATCGCCAGGCTGATTTTAATCTTAAATTTTCTCTGTCCCACAGTCCCCTCTCCTTTCCCCGCCGGCATCCTGCGGCCGGCGGACGCCCCGACCGGGCAACTGCCGCTCATCGCGGCCGCCCGCAGCATACATGCCCCTTGCCGGGCTGATCGCGCCAAAAGAGGGTGCCGCGGGAGACGCGGCATCCTCTCAGTGTTAAGATTCCGTTAAAACCCTATTATTATATTACTTCGCCTCGGCCTTTTTTGCAATCATAGGTTTCACCACCGGCCAAATGAGAACGACCAGGCAGACTACCATGATAATCCCAGTCACCGGGCGCTTCATCAGGTTGATAAACGCCTCCAGAAGGGTATCGCCCTGGATGATGGTCACCGCGCGGCGAAGGTTGGACTCACAGATGCTTCCCAGCACCAGGCCGAGGATCATGGCGGAGCTGTTGAACTTGCACTTCACCAGCAGGAAGCCCGCCAGACCGGCGACCGCCATCAGGATTACGTCCACCGCCGTGTTCTTGGTGGCGTAGGCTCCGATGGTGGCCATCATAATGATGGTGGGGCCGAGGATGCTGTAGGGCACCTTCAGGATCTGCACGAACACTTTTGCGATGATGATCGCCGCGAACACCATGACGATGTTGGAGACGAACATGGACGCAAACGTCGCGGACAGGAACTGAGGCTGGTCGATCAGCAGCAGCGGTCCCATGGTGACACCCTTTAACACCAGGGCGGACATCATGATGGCTGCCGCGTTTCCTCCGGGAATACCTAAGGACAGCAGCGGAACCATGGCGCCGCCGGTGGCGGCGTTGTTGCCCGTCTCAGGGGCTGCGATGCCGTCCAGGCAGCCGGTGCCGAATTTCTCCGGGTGCTTGGAGAGCTTCTGCTCCATGGAGTAGCACATGAAGGAGGCGATGGTGGCTCCCGCCCCGGGGAGAATGCCGATGATGGTTCCCACCACAGAACACCTGGCCACAATCCACTTCACGGACAGGAACTCCTTCAGACTGGGCAGCTTGGCGGACATGTTGCTGTTTCCTCCCACAGCCGTCAGCTTGGAGGGCTTGGCGGTCTGCTTCAGCACCTCGGTCACGGCGAAGAAGCCGATCATCACCGGGATCATCTCGATGCCGGAGGTGAGAAGCCTGGTGCCGAAGGTCAGTCTCGGCACGCCCAGCAGGGGATCCAGGCCGATGCAGGCCAAGAGCAGCCCCAGCAGGCCGGAGATGATGGTGCGGCAGATGTTGTCCGTCTCCAGGCTGGTCAGAATGGACAGACCCATGAAGGAGATGGCAAAGAGCTCGGAGGGTCCGAAGCTCAGGGCCGCCTGGGTCAGCTGGGGACTCAAGAGCAGCATGCAGATGGCTGCAAACATTCCGCCGATGGCGGAGCAGACCAGCTGCATTCCCAGGGCCTTTCCGGCCTCGCCCCTCTGGGCCATGGGATAGCCGTCATAGGTGGTCGGCGCACTGGAGGGCACGCCGGGGATTTTGAACAGGATCGCCGTCATGCCGCCCCCGGTGATGGACGCGCAGTAGATAGCCACCAGGAACGCGATGGCGCTCACGGCATCCATCTTGTAGGTGAACGGGATGCCCAGGGTTACGGCCATGGTCGCGGACACTCCAGGAAGCGCTCCAAACAGAGTGCCCAGGAACACAGCGAAAATGATCAGCAGAAACATGGTCGGCTGAAATACTACAGATAAACCACTCGTCAATAATTCCATACTCTACCTCCCTTAGAACGACGGAACCAGAGATTCCACAAACAGCGCAAAGTCTCTCAGGAAGGACACATTTCCCCTGGGGAGAAGCACGCCCAGGAAAACTGCGAACCCGATGTACAGAATCACGGTAATCAGCAGGGACGTCCCCACCAGGAGGGCAATATTCCTCTGGCCGAGAAGCAGGCCGTAGGCCATCAGAAACAGGAAGCAGGTGAGCATGAAGCCGATGGGCTCATAGGCGATGGCCATGATCACCACCAGCACCATGCCGATGAACAGCTTGCTCTTGAAAAAGCCAGCCACATCCCCGGGAAACGCCTGGAAGGCCGCGGAGATCTCCGCCGGCTTGTGCGCCCGGAAGAACTTGATGATATTCCACAAAATAGCCAGAATCAGCAGAATCAGAATGCCCTGAGGCCACTGCTCCGCGCCCAGCTCATTGACCGCCGACACCGGCATGGTGGAGCCCACATAGCCGAAGCAGAAAATACAGAAGCCGAGCAGCAATATGTTTACGATTAATTCTATTACCATACTGTTATCCCCTCAACATAAGTGCCGGACCGGTATTTACATCAGTCCTGCGCCCTTCAGATACTCCTCAAACGTAACGTACTCTTCATCGATCAGGGTCTGGAAGTCATCTCCCGTCTGATAGCCCTCGCGGTCCAGGTAGTTGGCGTTCTTTAAGAACTCCTGGTAGTCCTCGCTCTCCCAGGCTTTCTTGATGGCCTCGTCCATGGCCGCCACCGCCGCAGCGGGGGTGTCTGTGCGGCAGAAGATGCCGCGCCAGGTTCCGATGTAGGAGTCGATTCCCTTCTCCCCGGTGCACTCGATGTCCGGGTAGGAGCTCATTCTCTCCTCGGACAGGGAGATCAACGGAACGATGTCGCCGGAGTCGATGAGGCCCTTGATCTCATCCACGCCGCTGATGCTGATGTGGATGTGGCCGCCGGCCATGGCGGAACTCATCTCGGAACCGCTGGAGTAGCTGACGATCTTCACGTAATCCTCCACTTCCGTCACGTCGCAGCCCAGGCCGCCGGCCAGAGTCTGCTTCATGGCCACGGAGTCGGCTCCCGTAGCCGTCAGCATGCCGCAGCTCAGCTCCTGGGGATGGGCCTTGGCGTACTCGATGAACTCGTCAAAATTGGTAAATTTCCCCTCCATGGCCTTGGCGGAGGATCCCACGATCAGGATGGAGTGCACCAGCTTGGACACCGGAATGAATTCCGCCTTGAAATCCATGGGCAGAATCTTCTGCAGGTCCAGCATGATCAGGGACTGGGTTCCCAGCATATAGGTGTAGCCGTCCGCCGGCTGCTTGTAGGCGTAGTTCACACCATTGGCGCCGCCCGCGCCCTCCACGTTCACGATCTCCACCGGAACTCCCAGCTCATTCTCCAGAACCGTCTGCAGCGGTCTCAGGGTGCCGTCCGCTCCGCCGCCCACGCCCCAGGGGCAGACGATGGTCACTTTTCTCTCCCACTCCCAGCTGGAGGCGTCCGCTTCCGCGCCGTCCCCGCCCCCTGCGGGAGCCTCCGAGCCGCCGCCTCCGCAGGCTGCCAGCGACAGGGCCATCACCGCAGACAGGGCCAGGGCCGCGATCTTCTTCATCATCCTTTTCTTCATCTCATTCCCTCTCTTTCTTTTTGTGCCGTTTGCACAATTTTTCTTGTAAAATTGATTATACTTTGTGTATCTTAACAGAGCCCTCATCTTACCTTAAATTTTTGTAAGGTGAGGCCGCAGTGCTGATTTTGCCGGCCAGACGTGCTATACTTGATATGGTGTAAAGATTTTGTTAAGAAAGGGATTGGGCGATGGCAGAGCAGCAGAACATACTGGTAGTTGACGACGACCCCGCCATCCGGCGCATTATCTGCCGGGTTCTGGGGGCGGAGGGCTTCTCCACGGAGGAGGCGCCCGGAGGAATCGAGGCTGTGCATATGGCGGAGCAGCGGGAATACTCCCTGATCATCCTGGACCTGATCATGGAGGATATGGACGGCTTCCAGGTGATCAGTTACCTGCGGGCCCACGGGATTCTCACCCCCGTCTTCGTCCTCAGCGGGCGGCAGGCGGAGACGGACAAGGTGCTGGCCCTGGGCATCGGCGCCGACGACTACATCACCAAGCCATTCAGCACCATGGTGCTGTGCGCCAAAGTGAAGGCCTGCCTGCGGCGGATCTCCCTGACTGCCCCCGCCGGCCCCACCGTCCTCACCGCCGGCGTGTTCCGGTACGTCTGCGACGAGATGAAGCTCTACAAAAACGGGGAGGAGATCCCCCTGTCCAGCAAAGAGGCTCTCCTCATGAAATATTTTATGTCCAACACAAACCGGATTCTCACCAAAGAGCAGATTTACAGCAATGTCTGGAATGACAGCATCATCGACGACAACACCATCATGGTGCACATCCGCCGCCTGCGGATGAAGATTGAGGACACCCCCAACCATCCCCGCTATCTCAAGACGGTGCGTGGCATCGGCTATCAGCTGAGCGTGCGGGAGGCGGAGGGAAATGAGGGTTAAAAAAGGGAGCGCCGCGATCCCGCAGTGCTCCCCGTCTATTTTCGTATTAAAATTATTTCGTGCTCAGATATTTCTCAATCTCCCGGATGGCTGCCTCCTCGTCCTTTCCGGCGGCGCTCACGGTGATCTCCTCACCGCTTGACAGCCCCAGAGTCATCATTCCCATAATACTCTTGGCGTTGAAACGTGCCCCCTCATTCTCCACATAGATACTGCTCTCAAACTGGCTGGCAATCTGCACCAGCATGGCTACCGGTCTTGCTTCAAGTCCTGACGCGAGTTCAATTCTGATTGTCTTTCTTGTCATAATAATCCTCCTCATTCCTTGGAAACTTCCGTTTCCGGCGCCTGATCCCTCAGCTTTTCCGCTATCTCGCTGAGTCTGCGAAGTCTGTGGTTGACGCCGGACTTCCCAACAGGCGGGTCAAGAGCTTCCCCAAGCTCCTTTAGTGTTGCATCCGGCTTCAGCAGCCTTGCCTGGGCCATCTGTTCCAGATTCTCAGGAAGACTCTCCAAGCCAATTGTATCACGGATATACTCGATATCCCTCATCTGCTTTACGGAAGCAGCTACCGTTTTGTTGATATTGGCAGTCTCGCAGTTGACCTGCCGGTTCACACTGTTTCTCATCTCCTTGAGGATCCGGATATTCTCCAGCTCCATCAGGGCGATGGGAGCTTCCATCACATTCAGGATGTCCACAATCTGACTTCCCTCTTTGACGTACACGACGTAATACTTCTTGCGCATGACAATCTTTGCGTCCAGATCAAAGGTTCCCATGATATCCTTCAGCTGCCGCGCCTTGGCCTCCGTGGCACAGACAATCTCGAAGTGGTAGAACTTCTCCGGATCGCTGATGGAGCCGGCCGCCAGAAATGCCCCCCGAATGAATGCCCGCCTGCAGCAGGCCCGCTGGGTCACCACGTTGCGCACCACCGAGAGATTCTCGCCGATCTCCCCGTCCGGTCCCAGAAGCTTGGTCGCCTGCAGCACTCGATAGGCGTCCTCGTGGTCCCGAACCGCCACCGTGTACATTCTGTTTTTCTTCAGATGTACATTACGACGTATCGTCACATCCGTCACTATATTAAATGTTTTTTTCAATAATGTAAAGTACTTTCTTGCAACTGCCACATTTTCTGTATGAATTTTTATACAATACCGGTCCTCGGCTGAGATCTGAACACGGCCGCACAGGCTGAGAATTGCCGCTGTTTCCGCAATCTGGCAGTGTCTGGCCGGACTGATCTGCCGGGACAGTTCTTCTTTCACTCTGGAAGAAAATGACATTCCTCACCTCAGCCCATTCTCTTGTTATCCTTCTCCATATCCCGGTGCTCCAGCTTCACCCCCAGCTCCCGCCTCTCCTTCAGGCGCAGATAGAGGGCCCTGGCGACGGTCACAGAGCGGTGCTTCCCGCCGGTGCAGCCCACGGCCACCACCAGCTGGTTCTTCCCCTCCTTGATGTAGTTGGGGATCAGAAATTCCATCATATCAAACAGCTTTTCCAGAAACTCCCCGCAGGTTCCCCCCTGCATCACGTACTCCCGCACCGCCGCGTCCTCCCCGGTCTGGTACTTCAGCTCGTCCACGTAGTAGGGGTTCGGCAGGAAGCGGACGTCGAACACCAGGTCCGCGTCGGCGGGGATCCCGTATTTGAACCCGAAGGAGAGGATGGTGACGAACAGGTTCTCGTAGGGCTGGCCGCCGGAGAAGATCCGGGCCACCTCCTCCCTCAGCTCCCTGGTGAGCAGGCTGCTGGTATCCAGGATGTAGTCCGCCTGGCGCTTTAAGAACGCCACCTTCTCCCTCTCCCTGGATATGCCCCGGTCCAGGCGGCCGTTCCCCGCCAGGGGATGGCTCCTCCTGGTCTCCTTGTAGCGCTTGATGAGCACGTCGTCGGAGGCGTCCAGAAAGAGGATCTGAACGGGCGTCCCCTTCTCCCTCCACCGATCCAGGATCTCCTGGAGCTGGGGGAGCTCATCCCCGGAGCGGATGTCCACGCCCATGGCCACCTGGTCCGGCTCCCCGGAATTCTCCATCAGGAGCTCCGCAAATTTTTCCATCAGGGGAATGGGCATGTTGTCCACGCAGTAGTACCCCAGATCCTCAAACACCTTCAGGGCCACGGTCTTTCCCGCCCCCGGCATTCCCGTCACAATCACCAGCTTCATTTGGCTGTTCCTTTCTCCGGCTCCGCGAACTCGCCCAGGAGCCGCACCTCCAGCTCCAGGCTGACGCCGAACGTTTCCTTCACCGTTTTCTGCACATGGCGGCACAGGGCCAGGATCTCCCACGGCTCGGCCTTGTCCCGGTTGATCACAAAACCACAGTGCTTCTCAGAGACCTGAGCGCCGCCCACGCGGAAGCCCCGCAGGCCCGCGTCCTGGATCAATTTCCCCGCAAAATACCCCTCCGGCCGCTTAAAGGTGCTGCCGGCGCTGGGGTACTCCAGGGGCTGCTTCTCCCGCCGCTTGGCTGCCAGCTCCTCCATCCGGGCCCGAATCGCATCCGGATCCCCCGGGGTGAGGGACAGTTCCGCCCCCAGCACGGTGTATCCCCGGGCGGGAATGCAGCTGGTCCGGTAGCCCAGCTCCAGCTCCTCCCCGGAAAGCTCCAGGATCTCCCCCTCGGCGGTCATCACCCGCACCCGGCGGACCACATCCTTCATCTCAAATCCGTAGGCGCCCGCGTTCATCACCAGGGCGCCCCCCAGGGTGCCGGGAATCCCCGACGCCGCCTCCAGGCCCGAGAGGCCCTGCCTCCACGCCTCCTTCGCCAGCCGGGACAGGAGGATCCCCGCCCCCGCGGCGGCCCGGGTTCCGTCAAAACGGCAGCCGCTCCAGGGCTCGCCCAGCTGGATGATCACCCCCCGGTAGCCCAGATCCCCCACCAGGAGATTGCTCCCGTTTCCTAAGACACAAAAAGGCGTCCCCTGACGGCGGCAGGCCCTGATCACCTCTGCCAGCTCCCTCTCCCCGCCTGGAGACACAAAATAATCAGCTTTTCCTCCGGCCCGGAACGTGACGTGAGGACCCATGGGTTCCATGGTCCTCACATTGTCCGCCCCAGCCGCCTCTATCAGCTGCTGCAGCAAATTATCCATAATACTCCTCTTGCCCCCGGATCAGTCTGTTTTGGCAAAACTGGCCTGTACTCTCCGGTAAAGTTCCTGGGCCGCGTTGTAGCCCATCTTCTTCTGGCGGTAGTTGACAGCCGCCGTCTCCGTGATGATGGCCAGGTTTCTTCCCGGCCGGATGGGGATGGAATGGCACACCACCCGGTTGCCCAGGAATTCTGTGTACTGGTCCTCCAATCCCAGGCGGTCGTACTCCCGGTCCTTGTCCCACTCCTCCAGCTTGATCACCATGTCGATCTGCTGGCTGTCCTTGACGCTCTCCACGCCGAACAGGGCCTTCACATCGATGATGCCCACGCCCCGCAGCTCGATGAGATGCTTGGTGATGTCGGGGGCGCTGCCCACCAGGGTGTCGTCGCTGACCTTGCGGATCTCCACCACGTCGTCGGTCACCAGCCGGTGTCCCCGCTTGATGAGCTCCAGCGCCGCCTCGCTCTTTCCGATGCCGCTCTCGCCCATAATCAGCACGCCCTCGCCGAACACATCCACCAGAACCCCGTGAATGCTGATCATGGGGGCCAGCTTCACCTTCAGCCAGCGGATCACCTCGGACATCAGGTCGGAGGTGGTCTTCTCGGAAACCAGGCAGGGCACTCCGTAATAGTTGCAGACCATGATCACATCCTCGTCCGGCGTGGTTCCCCGGCTGAACAGCAGGCAGGGAATCTTGCTGGACACCAGCTGCTCGTACCGTTTGAGCTTCACATCGTGCTCCATGGCTGAGATGTAGGCCAGCTCCACATTTCCGATGATCTGCACTCTCTCATTGTCAAAATGATCAAAGAAACCGGCCAGCTGCAGCGCCGGGCGGTTCACCTCCGGGTGGGTCAGCACGATCTTGTCCGTATCAATGTCCGGCGTCATATTCTTCAGCTGGAACTTTTCCACCAGCTCTGTAATTTCCACTCCGTGCATAAGGCTTCCTCCTCTACTCTTCCTGATGTCGGCTTTCGGGGGCGATGCGCCCCCTGTCCTGATTTTATCCTACCACAAAATCCTCCCGTTGTCATTACGGAAACGGTCAGTGGAAATAATTATAGACGCTCTCCGCCGCCTTCCGGTTCATGCCCGGGACCTGGCTCAGGCTCTCCACGTCCGCCTCCTTCACCGCCTCGATGGATTTGAAGTGGCGCATCAGGGCCTTTCTCCTGGTATCGCCGATCCCCTGGATGTCGTCCAGGATGGAGCGGACCTGGTGTTTGCTGCGCAGGCTGCGGTGATATTCGATGGCGAACCGGTGAGCCTCGTCCTGGATCCTGGTGATCAGTTTAAACCCTTCCGAATGGCGGTCGATGGGGATCTCCACGTTCTGATAGTAGAGCCCCCGGGTCCTGTGGCTGTCGTCCTTCACCATGCCGCAGACCGGGATGGAGAGGCCCAGCTCCTCCAGCACCTCCAGGGCCACGTTCACCTGCCCCTTTCCGCCGTCCATCATGATCAGATCCGGGAAGCGGGTGAAGCTCCCGTACTCCTCCCCCACTCCCTTCTCCCTCAGCATCTCGTGCTCCTCCAGGCCGTGGGAGAACCGCCGGGTGAGCACCTCCCGCATGGAGGCGTAATCGTTGGCCCCCTTGACCCATTTGATGCGGAATTTCCGGTAATCGTTCCTCTTGGGCCGGCCGTCCTCGTAGACCACCATGGAGCCCACGGAGTCGAAGCCGCTGATGTTGGAGATGTCGAAGGCCTCGATGCGGCGCACCCATTTCAGGCCGAGCCAGTCCCCGATCTCGTTCATGGCCCCGATGGTCTTGAGCTCCTCCCGCTTGATCTTCTCCTTGTCCTGGGCCAGCACCATGGCGGCGTTCTTCTGCGCCAGCTCCACCAGCCTCTCTTTCTGCCCCTTCTGGGGCACCACCACCCGCACCTTGTGGCCCCGCTTGGCGGTGAGCCACTGGCTGATGGTCTCCTCGTCCTCCAGCTTCTCCTGGACCCACAGCTCCCTGGGCACAAAGGGGGTGCCGGAATAAAATTGTTTCACAAAGCAGGTGAGAATCTGAGGCACGTCCTCCTCCACGGCGGTGCGCAGGTGGAAATGCTCCCGCCCGATGAGCTTTCCCTCCCGGACGAAAAACACCTGCACCACCGCGTCCTCCTCGTCCCGGGCCATGGCGATCACGTCCCGGTCGTCCATGGAGCTGCTGGTGATCTTCTGTTTCTGGGCCACCTGCTTGACGCTGTTTAGGAGGTCCCGGTACTCGATGGCCTTCTCATAGTCCATGGCCTTGGAGGCCTCCATCATGTCCTTCTCCAGGCGCCCCAGGATCGTGTCGTACTTTCCGCTCAAAAACTCCACCACCTGGTCGATCCTCTCCCGGTACTCCTCCTGCCCGATGTACCCCTGGCAGGGGGCGTCGCACTGGTGAATGTGGTAGTTCAGGCAGGGCCTCTCCTTGCCGATGTCCTTCGGCAGGGAGCGATTGCAGGTGCGGATCCTGTAGAGCTTGTGGATCAGCTCGATGGTGTCCTTCACCGCCCCGGCGCTGGTGTAGGGGCCGAAATACCGGCTCTTGTCCTTCTTCATCTGCCTGGAGAACTGAACCCTGGGAAATGGCTCCCCCACCGTCACCTTGATGTACGGGTAGGTCTTGTCGTCCTTCAGCATGGTGTTGTACCGGGGGCGGTGCTCCTTGATCAGGTTGCACTCCAGCACCAAAGCCTCCAGCTCCGAGTCGGTGATGATGTACTCAAAGCGGGCGATCCTGGACACCATCTGCTCGATTTTCGCCGTCTTTCCCCGGCTGCTCTGGAAATACTGCCGGACCCGGTTTTTTAAATTGACCGCCTTCCCCACATAGATGATCTCATCCTTCGCGTCGTGCATCAGATACACGCCCGGCTGGGATGGCAATTTTTTTAACTCTTCCTCGATGTTGAACATATCTATCTCCTGAAACGGTCCCTCTCATAGCGCATCTGCGTCTGAAGGTATCTTCTCAGCACGTACAGCAGATCCTCCGCCCCGCCGTCCCCCACAGTCACCGGGATGTCCATGCCGCCGCAGATAATCTCCAGCGTCCGCTCCGTCAGGCCGCCTCCCTCTCTCTCCAGCAGCTCCAATTTCCCCCCGATGCTCTCCTCGTCAAAAAAGCGCAGGATAAAATCCTCCCCGCCTGGGATCCGCCGCTCTTCCCGGGATTCTCCCCCGC
>MHCFR05601__coassemble_1806_pt1 | contig 10976 bp, 8 predicted proteins | sample MHCFR05601__metabat2_high_PE_003 | metagenome-assembled genome bin MHCFR05601
GCTCTCTATCTGTACCGGAAGCCGGCGCCGTTCTCCGTCCGGCTGTCCGGCCCGATGTAGACGGTGAAGGCTCCCGGCTCCGCCAGGAATCTTCCCTCCCAATCCCAGATCTTCAGCATTTCTTCCGTGACGGCGAAGACGGCCTCACGGCTCTCCCCCGGCTTTAAGCGCAGGGCTTTCACTCCCTTCAGCTCTCTCCTCGGCCGCACGGTGGTGGCCTTCTCATCCCGCAGGTAGAGCTGCACCTTCTCCGTGGCCTCCATGGCCCCCGTGTTGGTCACCGTGACGGACGCCGTCAGAGTCTCCCCCGCTCCCATCTCATCCCCGGACAGGCGAACCGGCGAGTAGGTGAAGCTGCCGTAGGTCAGGCCGAAGCCGAAGGGGTAGAGGGGTTCGTTGGGAATATCCAGGTAGCGGCTGACGAACTTCTGCTCCGCCCCCGCCGGGTCGTAGGGCCGGCCGGTGGAGTAGTCGTTGTGGTACACCGGGATCTGGCCCGTCCCCCAGGGGAAGCTCATGGACACCCGGCCGCCGGGGGAGCGCCTGCCGTACAGCACGTCGGCGATCCCCGCCCCGCCCATGGTTCCCGGGAGGAAGGGGACCAGGATGGCCGCGGAATACCGCTCCACCTCCCGCAGATCCAAGGGGCGGCCGGCGTACACCACCGTGACCACCCGTGGATTGACGGCGGCCACCCGGCGCAGAAGCTCCATCTGGTGGGACGGGATGACGATCTCTCCCCGGCTGGAGGCTTCCCCGGACTGAAGGGTGTGCTCGCCCAGGGCCAGCACCACCGTGTCCGCCCGGCGGGCGGCCTCCACCGCCTCGCGGAGAAGTTCCTCCCGGTTCTCCGGCTCCCCGAAGACCTCCTCCACGCCGAACCCCAGGACTCTGGTGTTCTCCAACACCTGGCAGCCCTGGAAAAATTCCGCATTTTCTCCCAGTCCGCACTCCGTCACCCCCTCCCGCAGGGTCACCGTGTCCGCCCGGTCCTGGAAGATAGCCCAGGAGCCGCAGGTGTCCCGGCTGTCCACGTAGGGGCCTATGAAGGCGGTCTTCTTCTCCGGATTTAAGGGGAGGACGCCCTCATTTTTCAGAAGGATCAGGGAATCGGCCACCATCTCCCTGGCGGCCTCCCTATGCTCCCGGCAGAGGACAGTCCGGCGCTCCGCCTCCGGGCTGGAGCCGTGGTAGGGGTCCTCAAAGAGGCCCAGGCGGTTCTTCAAGGTCAAGATGCGCCACACGGCCTCATCCACCAGCCGCTCCTCCACCTCCCCGGACTCCACCAGGTCCTTTAAGTTTCTCGCGTAGCAGACGGACATCATGTCGATGTCCACCCCCGCCTGGATGGCCAGTTTGGCCGCCTCTCTGGCGTCCTCCGCCACGCCCTGGGCCACCAGCTCCCCCACCGCCGACCAGTCGGAGATGGTGACGCCCTCAAAGCCCAGCTCGCCCCGGAGAAGATCCCTCTGGATTTTCCCGTAGGCGGTGCAGGGGATGCCGTTTAAGGACTGGAAGGCCGGCATCACGCAGGCCGTGCCCGCCTGGATGGCGGCGATCTTCGGGGGAAGGTAGTATTCCCGGATGGTGTGCTCCGACAGCTCGGAGTGGTTGTACTCCCGCCCGGCCACCGGGGCGCCGTAGCCCACAAAGTGCTTGTCGCAGGCGGCGATGCGGCCGGGGGCCGCCAGGTCATTGTCCTCCCCCTGGTAGCCCCGGATGTAGGCCTCCGCCATGCGGGCGTCCAGCCAGGGGGATTCCCCGAAGGACTCCAACACCCGCCCCCAGCGGGGATCCCGCACCAGGTCCGTCATGGGGGAGAAGGTCACATGGAGGCCGGCGGAAGCCGCCTCCGCCGCCGCCATCCCCATGGCCCGCTCCACCGCCTCCGGGCGGAAGCTGGCTCCCAGGGCCAGGGGAATGGGGAATTCTGTCTTGTAGCCGTGGATCACATCCGCCATCATCAGCAGCGGAATGTGGTGGGGGTGGGCTTCCATGTACCGATCCTGGATCTCCCGCAGGCGCTTTGCCCCGGCGATCCCCAGGATGGAGCCCGCCAGGCGGCAGTCGTCCGCCGTCAGCCCGGCGTCCGCCGCCGGCCCGGTGATGACCGCGTCCTCCTCCAGGAACGCCCCGGTCACCTGCACCATCTGTCCCACCTTCTCCTCCAGGCTCATGGAGCGGAGAAGCTCTCTCAAATCCTGTTCTCTCATGTGATCACAACCTCCTTCACGCCCTTTCTCAGGGCAATCTCCCGCAGTTCCTCCATCAGGGCGTCCTTCGGCTCCGGGGTGGAGGCAAAGGACTCCCGCACTCCGTATTTCCGGAACTTGATCAGCTTGTAGCGCACTTCCGGGAAGGCCGCGATGAGGTCCGCCCCCAGCTCCACCGTCCGCCGGTTGTCCACCAGGTCCGGCACCACCACCGTGCGGATCTCGTAGAGCTTGCCCAGCTTCGCCGTCAGGCAAATGTTGTCCGTCACCGGGCCCAGGCCGCGGCCGGTGAGCCTCTCGTGGTCCTCATCCGATCCCGCCTTCAGGTCAATCATGGTCTTGTCCGTCACCGCCAGGAATTCCTCCCGGCCAGCCAGGGGAATCTGGCCGTTGGTGTCCATGTAGGTGGTCTTGCCCGCCGCCTTCACCAGCCGGTAAAATTCCGCCAGGAAGTCCAGGTACAGACCGCACTCCCCGCCGGAGGTGGTGACGCCGTCGATGAAGGGGAAAAATGGCTGCACCTGCCGGAAGAGCTCCTCCGGCGTCAGGTTCCGGATCTTGGGGGAGGCCCCGTGGGCGCAGACCCGTATGCAGGTATCGCAGTTTACGCAGCTGTCATAGTCGTAAAATACCCGTCCTCCCTTCTCCTCCTGGCGCAAAGCGCCTGCGGGACAGGTGTCCACGCAGGCGCCGCAGCCGATGCAGAGATGGATGGTTTCCGGGTTGTGGCAGTAGAGGCAGTCCTGGTTGCAGCCCTGAAGAAAGATGGCTGTCCGGTTGCCGAAGCCGTCCACCGCCGAAAATGGAATGATTTTATTCACAGGGGCCATGCGCCCCTCTCCCGTCTGCATCATGGCCGTTCTCATTGTTCTCCGCGCACCTTCCGATCCAGCAGGTGGAGATTCTTGTTGACCACGGAGCCGTTGACGGTGGCCTCGTTTAAGGTCATCTCCTCCCGCTCAAATTTCTCCAGGTCGGATTTCTTCACCAGGTAGCCGGTGACCCGCACCAGGTCGGAATTGCCGGAGTAGAAGGAGAGATATCTGGCCCCGGAGGCGAAGGCGCCCTTTAAGATATCCAGGAGATATCTGGGGTTCTTCTTCACCGTGTCGTCAAAGGGGAAGAGCTCCCCGCAGCCCGCGTCGCAGTGGCGGTGCATCCGGGTGAAATTCATGATCTGGTAGGGCAGATCCGGCTCCTCCCCGATGGGGATCCGTCCGCCGGGGGTGGAGTCCGTGTCCTCCATCACTCCCACCTGGGCGTGGAGGCCGTATTTTCCGTATTTCGCCGGGCGCTTGTCCAGCTCCTCCTTCAGGCGGTTCATGATGGCCTCGCCGAAGGCGTCCGCCTTCTCGCTGTGGCCGAAGCGGTCCTTCTCCTCCGTCAGGTTCAGGGCGCGGTTGACGCACTCCGCCAGGCCCACGAAGCCGAACATGCCCACCATGTGCTCTCTGTCCTTCTTGATCAGTCCCTCCCGGTAGAGGAAGGTATTTTCATAAAAATGGCACTCGTCGATGATGAACTCGCAGCGGCTGTCGATGGCGTCGCACACCGCCGTCACCGCCTCCGGGATCACCCGGTCCAAGAGATCCTCCGGGCTCTTGGCCAGCTTCGGCAGCTCATTCATGTTCAGGCGCACCAGGGTCAGGCCGCAGCCGCCGATGGGCAGGGTGTTGTAGCAGCTGACCACGGCGTAATCGCCCATATCCCGGCGGTACAGCTTGTCGTTGGCAAAGCTGGGCTTGGCCGCCTCCATGGCCGTGTCCAGGGCCGCCATCATGTAGTCGTCCGGGGTGTCCTCCCGCCACATGAGAGTCATGTTGGGGCAAGGGCGGGCCATCTCCTTGGTGAGCTTCAGGATGATTCTCCCCGCCTTCGTGTCACGGCCGCTCAAGTCCGCGTGGCAGAAGGCGTTGGAGATGGTGCGGTCCACATGGACCAGCAGGAAGCGGATGGCCTTCTCCGCCTCCGCCTCATCCCTCACAAAGGGCTCCAGCAGGGTGTCCAGGCAGCCGATGTACACCGGCAGCCCGCCGTCGTCGGGGATGTTGTGGTAGAGGCAGAGCAGATTGCCCACCGCGTCCCAGATGTCCTCGGGCGGGTTCAGCATGAGGAACTCGCTCCCCTGCTTTAAGAACAGCTCGTAGTCCGGGAGACAGTAGCGGGTACGGTAGGGGGATTTTCCCTCGAACATATCCATCATCGCCCCGCACTCAAAATATTTCTTGGATAAATCGGTGTACTTCACCAGCTCCACAGAATTTTCCGCAATCTTCGCCATGTCCTTCAGCCTCTGGTTGAAGGTGACTTTGGGATTTTTAATGGTGTAGAGGATATCCTGTGTCATATCGCAGGTTGCCATTGTCGTATAACCTCCTTGATGTCGGGTTTATGAGTTTTTCATCCGCCGGTAGGTCCGGATGGAGAACACCGCCAGGCCTGCCAGGGTGGCGCAGTAGGGGATGGTCTTCACCAGATCCGACGGCCAGCCCAGGGTGGCGACGGCGTTGGAGAGGGCGTCCGCCACGCCGAAGAGCAGGGATGTGGCCGCAGTCCCCAGGGGGTGCTGCAGGCCCATGGCCTCCGCCGCCAGGGCGATCCATCCACGGCCGCTGACCATGTCTCTGGAGAACCAGGACACGTAGCCCATGGACATGAACGCGCCGCCGAAGCCGCACATGAGGCCGCTGAGGATGAGGGCGATGGCCTGAGTTTTCTCCACGCTGATTCCCACGGAGTCAGCCGCCTCCCGCTTCTCTCCCACAGCCCGGATGTGCCAGCCCAGGGAAGTCCTCTTTAATAAGAAGAAAGTGAATATCACCGCCGCCACTGCCAGGTAGGTGAGGACGTTGTGGCCGGAGATGGCCGGTCCGATCACCGGGATATCCTGGATCAGGGGGATGTTCACGTTGGGCAGCACCTTGCTGGGCAGGGACACGCTGGTGCCCTTGTCGTGGGCCGCCAGATAGAGGAAGAAGATGGTTCCCCCGCTGGCCAGGCTGTTGATGGCGATGCCGCCCAGGATGATGTTGGTCTTGTAGTACAGGGTGAAGAACGCCAGCACGCCCGCGCACAGCACTGCAAACAGCAGGGCGAACAGAAGGCCCGCCAGGGCGCTCTCAAAAAAGTAGCTGAAGAACATGCCGGCGAAAGCGGCGATCAGCATCATTCCTTCCAGGGCGATGTTGGGAACTCCAGCCACATCGGATATCACCGCGCCCATGGACGCGAAGAGAAGGGGCGTGGTCACCCGGAAAATGGAATAGAAAAAGTCCGTGGTAAAGATCAAATCCATAAACGCCTTCATGATTTCGCCTCCTTCTCGATCCAGTTCTGCTTGTATTTATGGAGGAACCGCTCCGCGGAGATCAGAAGAATGATGATACTCTGCAGAATGGAAATCATCTCCGTGGGGATGTCGGAGGTCCGGTTCACCAGGTCGGCGCCGATGCGCAGATAGCTGACGAAGAAGGCCGCTCCGATGACGCCGATGGGGTGATTGCCCGCCAGCATGGCGATCATGGCCCCGTCAAACCCGTATCCGGGAAGGGCCGTCCACTCAAACCGCTTGTGCATGCCCAGACACTCGATGATGCCGCCCATGCCGGCGATGGCTCCCGCCGCCAGGTGGACGATGATGATCACCTTGGTCACGTTGATGCCGGAGTAGCTGGCAAATTTGCCGTTGTTTCCCACCATGCGGATCTCATAACCCCATTTGCTCTTGAACATGAACACATAGACTGCGAAGGCGCAGACCAGGGCGATGAGGAAGCCGGCGTGCACTCTGGTGCCGGGGATGATGGTGCCCAGCATGGCGTTGGTCCTGTACTTGTAGGAGACCAGGGAGGCCACAGAGGGGTCGCGCATCATGTTGTTCAGCAGATACATGCCCACGCCCAGGAGAATGTTGTTCATCATCAGGGATGTCACCATCTCGCTGGCGCCGTATTTCGCCTTCAGGACGCCGGGAACCAGCATCACGATCATGCCGGTGACGGCCCCCGCCATAATGCAGACGATGGGGAAGGCGATGGGAGGCAGCTGGGGCCAGATGGCCGCGATGGAGCCGGTGATGCCGGCGATGAAGAAGATTCCCTCTCCTCCCAGGTTGAACAGGCTGGCCTTGAACATCAGGGCCATGGCCAGGCCGGAGAAGATCAGGGGAACTGCCGTCTCCACGATGTTGCCCAGATAGCGCTTGGTGGAGAAGGGGCGCAGCAGGAAGATCTTGATGGATTCCACCGGCTGGTCGCTCACCAGCAGGATGATGACAAAGGCCACCAGGATTGCCACCAGCATGGCAACCGCAGTCCTTATGATGGTAAATGAACGCTCTCTGCTCATCCTCTCGCCCTCCTTATCTGCTCATCGCTGTGTCTCTCTAAGCCCAGCATGTAAAGTCCCAGTTTTTCCTCGTTCAGTCCCTCGATGTTGTCAAAATAGGCCACGATCTCTCCCTCGTACATGACCGCGATCACGTCGGAGAGCTTTAAGGCCTCGCTCAGATCGGCGGAGACCAAGAGGACAGCGCAGCCCTCATTTCTCAGCTCCATGATCTTCTTGTGGATGATGTGGGCGGCGCCCACGTCCACGCCTCGGGTGGGCTGCTCGGCGATGAGCACCTCCGGGTCGTGGCTGCACTCTCTGGCCACCACCACCTTCTGCATGTTTCCTCCGGAGAGCATGCCCACGTTCTGCTTGTTGCCGGAACAGCGGATCTCGTACTCCTTGATGTTCTCGTCGGCAAAATCGCCGATCTTTTTATAGTCCAGCAGACCGCCGCGGCAGAATTCCTGGGTGGCGTAGCGGTTGGATACCATGTTCTCGGCGATGGACTCCTGGCCGGCGATTCCCTGCTCCATGCGGTCCTCCGGAACGTAGCCGAACTGCATCTTCCGGATGTCCTGGATGGAAAGCTTCTTCACGGATTTTCCGTTCAGGAGAATGTCTCCCTGGCGGATGGCCCGCTTTCTGGTCATCAGGTCCACCAGCTCCACCTGGCCGTTGCCCTGGACGCCGGCGATGCCGAAGATCATGCCGCCGTGGACGCCAAAGCTCAGGTTTTTCAGCACCTGCACGCCGTTCTTGTCCGTGTAGGAGAGGTCCTCCACCTGGATCCGCAGATCCCCCGGCTTGGGCTCCGTCTTCTCGATGGAGGTGTCCATCTCGCAGCCCATGATCAGGTTGGAGATCTCCTTCTCCGTCACATCCTCCGTCTGGTAGCAGCCCACAGACTGGCTGGCGCGCATGACGGTGATCCGGTCGGAGATCCGCTTGATCTCCGGGATCTTGTGGGAGATAAACACGATGGTGTGGCCCTGCTCCTTCAGGTTAATCAGCTCCTCGAAGAGCTGGTCCGTCTCCTGGGGCGCCAGCACCGCCGTGGGCTCGTCCAGGATCAGGATCTCCGCGCCCCTGGCCAGAGCCTTCAGAATCTCGATCTTCTGCTTCACTCCCACGGGGAGAGTTCTGGTCACCGCCTCCGCGTCCACTTCCAGGTTGTACTTTTTGCTCAGTTCCTTTGTAAATTGAACTGCCTCCGCCTCGTTGACGAACATGCCCTTCTTGGGCTCCATCCCCAGGACGATGTTCTGGGCAGCCGTGAAGGACTCCACCAGCATGAAGTGCTGGTGCACCATGCCGATGCCGTGGGCGATGGCCTCTTTAGAAGAGGAGAACCGAACCGGTTCTCCTCTCAGCAGAATTTCCCCGGAAGAGGGCGGCTCCATGCCAAACAGGATCTTCATCAGCGTGGATTTGCCTGCGCCATTCTCTCCCACCAGCGCATGGATCTCTCCTTTTTTCAGGTTGAAGTTCACATCCCGGTTGGCAGCGATTCCGTTGCCGTAGATCTTCGAGATGTTCTTCATTTCCAAAATATATTCTTCCATCCGGGTTACCTCCGATGTTGATTACGGACGTACAGCGTCGCGGATCTCGTTAATCTTCTCCGTGGTGATTCCGGCGGTGGGGGTCATCTCCACCTCACCGGCGATTACCTGCTGCTTTAACTCTTCCACCTTCACGCGGTCCTCCTCGCTCAGGAGCTTCTCATAGAACTCGTTCTCGGCGATGCCCACAGCGCCCTCGGCGATGCCGAACACTTCTCTGGTTCCGTAGGGGATCTCGTCCTTCATGGCGCGGTCCACAGCCTTCACGGCGTTGTCGGAAATGTTCTTGATGGCGGAGGTGATGATCACGTTGGCCATGTCGGGCTGGGAATCCTTCAGGGCTGCAGCCTGGTCAGAGTCCACACCGATGACGAACTTGCCCTGCTCCACAGCGGCGTCAATCACGCCCAGGCCAGACTGGCCGGCAGCGGCGAAGATCACGGAAAGTCCGGAATTGTAGAGGAGAAGAGCGTTCTCCTTGGCCTTTGCGGTGTCGGTGAAGCTTCCCACGTAGGAGGTAGCTACCTTGATGTCCGGGTTGATGGCCTGTGCTCCCTCGATGTATCCCACCAGGAACTCGTTGATTCCGGGGATGTCCATGCCGCCCACGAAGCCGATGGTGCTCTCGCCCAGCTCAGCTGCCTTCAGGGCGCCGGCGGCTCCTGCCAGGTAACTCATCTCGTTGTTCTTGGTACCCATGATGTAAACGTTTGCCGGCGGCTCAGCCATCTCGTCGTCCAGGTTGATGAACTTCTGGTCCGGATACTCCTCAGCCACCTGCACCAGGGCGTCGTCGTTGTTGCTGGAGATGGTGAGGATCAGATCATAATCCGCCTCGCACATATCCACCAGAGCCGGATAGAACTTAGAGGTGTCGGTTCCGCACTCCACGTACTCCACCGTCACGCCCAGCTGCTCCTTGATGGGCTCGATGGAGTTGAAGGCTGCGTCGAAGAAGGACTTGTCTCCCAGGTTGCCGGGGATCATCAGTCCCACCCGATACTCCTCGGGATTTACAGCCTCGGCCTCAGCCTCAGTCTCTCCCTCAGCTGCCGTGGTCTCCTCGGCCTCAGCGGCGGTCTCCGCCGCCGTGGTCTCCTCCGGTTCCGGAGCTCCGCAGCCGGCTAAAAGTCCGGCGGTCATGCTCATTGCCAGTAATGCTGCTGTCAGTTTTTTCATGTGTGTTCTCCTCTCCACATTTTAATAATTGTTTCTATCGCCAGCCGCTTGCGCGGCGTTGGATACCGATTTATGTTGGATCTCTCTATTTATTAGAAGCGGTGTTTTTCCGAAAGCGCTGCCTGCTCAGAAGCGCTCGTCCAGGATGCGGAAAAACCGCTCCAGGTCCACCCGGTCCGCAAAACGGAAGCTCCCCCGCACCGGGGGATCGATCTCATAGTAGCCGGTGCGGTCCACCATGGTTCCCCTGGTCAGCCCGCCGCCCAGCTCCACGGTGAATTCGCCCTTTTTCAGGGATACCACCTGCTCGTCCAGCAGGTAAGCCACCAGGAGCACATCGTGGAAGGTGACGGGATAGCCGGTGGCCTTCTGAAATGCCTCCACCCCCGCCAGGAAGTAATCCATCCGCTCGTCCCCTCTCCGTCTCCAGGCGTCCAAGCGGTCCTCCCCGATCTTTAGATATTTTGTCACATCCAGGCCCATCATAACCAGGTCTTCCACCGTCTCCATGACGATTCTGGCCGCCTCCGGGTCACAGATGATGTTCCACTCCGGCTGGGAGTTTAAAAAGGCTCCCCCCATGCCGATGACTTTCGCCCGGCGCATCCGCTCCGGGTCCCGGATGCAGGCCACCGCCAGGTTGGTCATGGCCCCCATGGCCAGGATCACCAGGTCCTCATCCTCCTCCAGGGATCTGAGAATCAGATCGTCCGCCCGCAGCTCTCCCTCCGGCGAGGTCTCTCCCCGCTGTCCCGGCGCCGCCCCGGTCTCCCAGGGATGCCGGAGAATCCCGTACTGGATGGGCTCCTCCGTCTCGTCAAAGCGCCTCTCAATCAGGGCGCGGCCGTAGCCGGCCGCCACGGGAACCGAGGGCTGTCCCCAGAGTTCCAGCAGATCCCGGACCATCTGGGCCCGCTTTTCTGTATCCTTGAAGACGGTGGTCACCCCCGCCAGCTCCAGCTCCGGGCTTGAAAACGCCAGCATAAAGGCCGCTGCGTCGTCTACATCGTCCCCGAGATCCGTGTCAATGAGAATTCTGGTCTTCTTCATTCTTCCTGTCCCTCTCTGTCCCATACTTTTCCGTGCATTTTCACAGGTTTTTCCCCTGTATGCCGGTATTTATAAGCAGTTTTACTTTGATTTATAAGCAAACTTTATAATTATGCTCTTTCTGACAAGTTTTATTATAGACAGGATTTCCCGGAAGGTAAAGGACAGATGTCCTTTTCTCCCGGGAAATATAAAATTTTTGTAAAATAAAGTCCTGCCCGCAAAATTCCCCGCCTGCGGCAAGGAGGTTCACTCCTGCGGCGGGCCGCCTCCGCGGCCATCTCCTCACTGACAGCCGCCGGGCAGATCCTCATCTGCAGCCCGCCGGGCGGATCCTCATCTGCAGCCCGCCGGGCGGATCCTCATCTGCAGCTCGCCGGGCGGATCCTCATCCTCTCCAGGATCACGTGGCTGCCGTCCCGCACCAGGATGCCCGCGCAGCCGGAGCGGAAGCTCCCCGCCGGGTCCTCCGCCTGGACGGCGGCCAGGTGAGCGTCCTCCCCACTGCGAGCCTCGCTCTCCCGGCAGGCGTCCTCCCCACTGCGAGCTTCGCTCTCCCGGCAGGCGTCCTCCCCGCTGCGGGCTTCCGCCCGCAGCCGGTTCCCCTCCGCCGTCAGTTCCAGGAGAATTCTCTCCCCCG
>MHCFR05601__coassemble_1811_pt1 | contig 10929 bp, 9 predicted proteins | sample MHCFR05601__metabat2_high_PE_003 | metagenome-assembled genome bin MHCFR05601
CCGACGCCGCGTGGGCCGATATCCACGAGGCCATCATGGGCCAGAAGAAGGCCAGCGCCCTGGTGAAGGAGGCGGCCTTCGTGGACGAGTACAGAGGAAAGCAGATCCCGGCGGGCAAGAAGTCGGTGACCATCCGCCTGACCATCGGATCTGGCGAGAAGACGCTGACCTCCCAGGAGATCGAGGCGGCTGCCGGCCAGGTGATGAAGAAGCTTGGCAAGAAGCTGGGCGCTGAGCTGAGAACACAGTAAAACCAAAAATAGGCAGAGATCCTGCCCGCAGAGGGAGATCCTGCCCGTAGAAAGAGACCTGTCGGTGGAAGAGAACCGGCAGGTCTTTTTTCATGCACAGGATTCTTTTCCATACAGACTAACAGAAAATGGAAATCTTTCTCAAAAATATCCTTGACAATTCCATGGGGTTAGCATATACTAATTGCAGAAAAAAATAAATGATATTCATTATCATTAAAAGAGAAGGGTGGATGGAATGATGCCGTTAGCATTTATGAAACCGGGCGATTCCGGCGTGGTAAGGCGCGTGGGGGGCTCGGATGAGGTAAAACGTTTCCTGGCCAATCTGGGTTTTGTGGACGGAAGTCAGGTGACTGTGGTTTCCGAGATCCACGGGGACTTGATCGTCAACGTCAAGGATTCCAGAATCGCCATCAACAAGGAAATGGCCAGCCGCATTATGGTCTGACCCTGCAGGCAGATTCAGCGGCCTGGGAAGAGAAAGGAGCAGTAGGTATATGCAGAGAGCATTGAGAGACGTGGCTGTCGGCAAGACGGTGACGGTGACAAAACTGACGGGAGAGGGGGCGTTCAAGCGCCGCATCATGGACATGGGGATCACCAAGGGAAGTGAGATCTATGTGAGAAAGGTGGCGCCCCTGGGAGATCCGGTGGAGATCACCATCCGGGGATATGAGCTGTCCCTGCGCAAGGCGGATGCGGAGAGCATTCTGGTTGAAGAGAACTGAGACTGAGAAAGAGTGACAAAAGGGAGGAGAAAAAAGTGGCTATCAGAATTGCGTTAGTCGGAAATCCCAACTGCGGAAAGACGACGATGTTCAATGCTCTGACGGGAGCAAATCAGTACGTGGGCAACTGGCCCGGCGTTACCGTGGAGAAGAAGGAGGGAAAACTGAAGGATTCCAAGTCCGGCGAGGAGATCATCATCACCGATCTGCCGGGCATCTATTCCCTGTCCCCCTACACCCTGGAGGAGGTGGTGAGCCGTGACTACCTGTTAAAGGAGAAGCCGGACGCCATCATCAACCTGGTGGACGCCACCAACATTGAGAGAAACCTGTATCTGACCACCCAGGTGCTGGAGGTGGGAATCCCCGTGGTGATCGCCCTGAACATGAGCGACCTGTTAAAGAAGACCGGCGACCGGATCGACGCCAAGAAGCTGGGAGCCGCTCTGGGCTGTGAGATGGTGGAGACCTCCGCCCTCAAGAGAACCGGCCTGAAGGAAGTGGTGGAGAAGGCGGTGAAGCTGGCCAAGACCAGCCATGAGCAGGCGCCTGAAAAACGGTTCGCGGAGGACGTGGAGGCGGCCATCGGGGAGGTGGAGAACTGCCTGCCCGCAGGTGTGCCCGAGGTGCAGAGGAGATGGTACGCCGTCAAGCTTCTGGAGAGGGACAGCAAGATGGAAGCCCAGCTGACCCTGGACGCCGGGACGAAGAGCAAGGTGGAGAGTGTTGCCAAACAGCTGGAAAAAGCCCACGACGACGATATGGAGAGCATCATCACCAACGAGCGGTACGAGTACATAACCAAGCTGATCCGCAATACGGTGAAGAAGTCCGGGAGGAAGATGTCCACCTCCGACCGGATCGACCAGATTGTCACCAACCGAATCCTGGGTCTCCCCATTTTCGCCCTGGTGATGTGGCTGGTCTACTACGTATCCGTCTCCACGGTGGGAACCATGGGAACGGACTGGGCCAACGACAGCTTTGTGGTGGGCATTCAGGATATGGTGTCCGCAGCGCTGGCCAGCGCAGGCGCCGGGGAGCTGGTGACCGGGCTGATCGTTGACGGCATCATCGGCGGACTGGGAGCGGTGTTCGGCTTCCTGCCCCAGATGGCCATCCTGTTCATCTTCCTGTCCATCCTGGAGGACTGCGGCTACATGGTGCGCATCGCCTTCGTCATGGACCGGGTGTTCCGCCACTTTGGACTTTCAGGAAAATCCTTCATCCCCCTGCTGATCTCCTCTGGATGCGGAATTCCCGGAATCATGGCGTCCAGAACCATCGAGAATGACAACGACAGACGCCTGACCATCATGACGGCCACCTTCGTTCCCTGCGGGGCGAAGCTGCCGGTAATCGCCCTCATGGGCGGACTGATCACCGGGTGGGCGACGGGAAATTACGGGGACGCCGGTTCCTGGGCCTTCATCATGTACGTGATCGGCGTGGCAGCGGTGCTGGTCTCCGCCATCATGCTGAAGAAGACGAAGCCCTTCTCCGGCGAGCCGGCTCCCTTCGTGATGGAGCTTCCGGCCTACCACATCCCCTCCATCCGCACCGTGGCCATCCACGTGTGGGAGAGACTGTTCAGCTTCATCAAGAAGGCGGGAACCATCCTCTTCCTGGCGTGCGTGGTGATGTGGGTGCTGTCCACCTTCGGATTTACCGCTGAGGGCTTCGGCATGGTGGAGGACAGCGCGGACAGCCTCATGGGCGTGGTGGGAGGATTCATCGCTCCCCTGTTCCATCCCCTGGGCTGGGGCGTGGGCGAGTACGGGTTCGCCCCGGTGGCGGCTTCCATCTCCGGCTTCAGCGCCAAGGAGAACATTGTCACCACCATCGGTATCCTGGCCGGTGTGGCGGAGGAGGCATCCGAGGATGCGCCCACGGTGGCGGCAGCCATCCGCGGCTGGTTTCCCAATGTGCCGGCGGCGATCTCCTTCCTGGTGTTCAACATGCTCAACTCCCCGTGCCTGGCGGCCATCGCCACCATGGCGCAGCAGCTCCAGTCCCGGAGATGGTTCTGGTTTGCCATTCTCTTCCAGAACATTTTCGCCTACCTGGTGAGCATGATGATCTATCAGCTGGGCACCGTCCTCATGGGAGGCGCCTTTGGAGTGGGAACCCTGGTCTCCATCCTTGTGCTCCTTGGAATGCTCTACATGCTGTTCCGTCCAGATCCCTATAAGAATGCGAAAGTGGCGGCCAGACGGTCCGTGGCGATGTAAAAAAGATCCTGATATATACATAGTTTCATACATACGAACCTCTTTAAAGGGAGGGGCTGCAAAGCCGGGTGACCGGCGGGCTGCAGCCCCTCCTTCTATCTGTGGCACGTTCTTCTATCCCTTCAGAGCGCTCTCATCGATCTCAAAAACATATTTTTCGTAGGCGTTGATGACGGTGGTTTCGCGGAAGCGGTTCACCCTCCTGGCCAGGGGATTGTAGGAGAGGTGGACGTGGCCGTGGACCATAAACGCGGGGCGGTAAGCCTCCATCAGGGTGAGAAACCCTTTAAAGCCGGCGTGGGGCAGATCCTCTCCGTCCCCCAGGCCCTTCGCCGGGGCGTGGGCGACGAGCACGTCGAAGCCCCGGTGGATCTTCAGCGGAAGCCAGAGCTTGATGATCCTCAGATTCATCTCCAGCTGGGTGTACTGAAAGGGCCCCGGTTTGTAGCGCATGGATCCCCCCAGGCCCAGGAAGCGGACTCCGTTGTACTCGTAGACCTGATCCTCGATGCAGATGCATCCCTCCGGGGGGATCCGGTCGTAGAAGCCGTCGTGGTTGCCGTGGACGTAGAGGACCGGGCCGGAGAAAAAGGTGGCCAGGAAGGACAGGTAGCGGGGATCCAGATCCCCGCAGGAGAGGATCACGTCGATGTCCTTCAGCCGCTCCGGGTTGAAATAATCCCACAGGGCTGGCGATTCCACGTCCGCCAGGGCGAGGATTCTCATAGCGGCTCATCCTTTCCCATGAAGATTCCCTGCGTCTCCAGCATCTGCAGCGCCTCGCTGCTCAGCTCCTCCGGGCGGGGCAGCCGCCCCTCGACGTTGGAGGCCAGCCAGTCCATGCGCACGATCTGGGACGGGGAGAGGGAGACCCCGCCGGGAGTCCTCAGCGTTCCGCCCTGGTCCCGCACATCCCCGGAGAAGATCTGGAAGCTGTCGTTTACGATCTGCTTCTTCACCAGCTCCATCAGCTGCAGGGAGCGGGAGGGGATGGATTTGGAGGCGATCACATCGATGACGCCGGAGGAGATGCCCCACCAGTAGTTGATGGACTCTCCGGACAGCTCGTAGGCGCCCCGGCTCCAGTTGCCGTTGAGGATGGTCTGGAGAATGCGGTGGTAGAATTTCCCCCAGTGCCAGATGGCGGAGGCCAGGCTCACGCCGCCGTCCCTCCCAGGCCGGTACAGGCCGTAGGGGCTGGGGGAGCCGGAGGGGGCGATCATTTCCGGGCCGGAGATCAGGGTTGCCCCCTGTTCCAGGAGGTATTTCTCACAGTCCGAGTCCTTGGCGGAGGACCATGCCAGAATGACCTTCGCCTCGGGATAGACCATCTGCACGCCCAGGGCGAAGGCGTTGACGGCGGCCGCCGTCCCAAAGATGGGGAAATCGGCGATGTAGCCGATGCGCCCGCTGTCCGAGAGGATCCCCGCCAGCATTCCCACCAGAAATTTCGCCTCGTACAGGCGGCCGTAGTAGGTCCGCAGGTGGCCGCTGTAGGTGTTCAGGGAGCAGTTGAGGATTTTGAGGCCGGGGTAGCGGATGGAGGCGCGGATGCTGGAGTCCAGGAAGCGGGGGGACGCGGTGAAAATCACCTGGCAGCCGTCGGCCACCGCCTGATCGATGGCCCCCATGCTCTCCCCGGCGCTCTGGATGCCGTCGTACACCCGGGTGTTTATTTTTCCGGCCATGCAGTCCTCCAGGTAGAGGCGGCCCAGATCGTGGGCGTAGGTCCAGCCGGAGGTCTTCGTGGTGCTGGGATAGACGAAGCCCACGGAGATCTTCGGCCTGGCGGGGGCGATGAGCTTCTTGATGGCGGCGATGCCCCCCGCCTCGCTCTTGGCGGGCTGGGTGACCAGGCGGACTGCCCCGCCGGCGGCCAGGGACTCCAGGTCCGGCCAGAGCAGGGCGATTTCCCGGCGCAGCTGGTCCATGGACTTGTCCAGCATCCCCTCCCAGCCGTAGACCCCTAGATAGACTAGGAGGCCGTCCCCCGGGGTGATGGAGAGCTTTCCTCCGCCCCGCTCCTCAAACACCTCGGTGAAGCGCAGGAGAGCGGAGGAGAAGCGGCTTCTGTCCTCCTGGTCCCAGGGGGTGTTCAGATCCTTTCCCAGGAGGCGGCACAGGCGGGAAAAGCCCCCCTCCCTGGAAAAATATACAGTGTTGATCCCTGTCAGGCGGTAGAAGTTCATGTATTCATAGTAGATCTTCAACTCCGGCGTGTCCCCGGGGGCGGGGATGATGCGTGTGACGTATCCGGACACGCTGACGGCGTCGGAGAACTTCAGCACGCTGACCCGCTTGTTGCCCTCGATGATATAGTAGTAGTTCATGAATTCGCAGGCGATGACCGGCTCCCGTATGCCCTCGGAGATGTGGGAGAGGTAGAGGGAGGACCATTTGTCGGCGAACTCGGAGGTCTCCGGCAGCAGGGGCATGAAATTGCCGGCGAAGGCCCTGGTGCGGCCCGCGGTTTTGGTGCCCACCACCCGGGAGATGGGGATCTCCACCAGGCCGAGATCCGCCTCCCCGGCGGTCTCCACGTAGGGGAGAAGCTCGTCCAGGACCTGCAGATACGGGTTGCGCCTGGCCTCTAAATCTTGGCGGTAGGCCTTCTGGGCCAGTTTTCTGGCTTTGGAATATTCTGGAATGGCCATGAAACTCTCCTTTCTGTGCTCATTCTTCTCCCGGGCCCGCATCTGTGCGGGGGCGGCGGGAGGATTGGGGAAGGCTGCTGTTCTGCTCCCTCCAGGAGCTGGGGGACAGGCCGAAGATGGTCTTGAAGGCCCTGGAGAAGTGGAGCTGGTTGGGATAGCCGCACAGCTTCCCGATCTCATTGATGCTCATGTCGGAAAACTTTAGAAGCTCGGACGCCCGGTTCATCCGGTAGTACATGAGAAAATGCTGAAGGGTCTGCCCTGTGCCCTCCCGGAACAGTTTGCCCAGGTAATTTCGGTTCAGGTTGCAGAAGGAGGCGATGTCCTCCACCGTGATGGAGCGGCTGTAATTCTGCTCGATGAAGGACACGGCCTCCATCACGTAATAATTCTTCATCCGCCCCGGCTGGCTGGGCTTGGCCGCCGCGGAGCAGCGGATGAGGCTGTCGAAAAACAGGTACAGATGCCCCAGCTGAAAGATGGGGGACTGGCCGGGGTTGTCGATGATGGTCATGAGCTCGTCCCGGATCAGGGAGGCCTGCTCCCGCTTTTTCAGCCGATAGACAGGGTTGTCGAAGCCCAGGCCGGCCATCTCCAGAAACTCCGTGGCCTTCACCCCGTCAAACTCCACCCAGGCGTACTCCCAGGGCAGATTCTCATCGGCGTAGTAGGTGTTCACCTGGTTGGGGCTGATGAGAAAGCCCTGGCAGGCCTCCAGGCGGTGGAGGTGGGTGGTGCCGGAGGAATCGTTGGAGCTGAGGTATCCCTTCCCCGAGAAGATGAAGTGGAAGAGAAAATGGTTCCTCTTGGCAGGGCCGTAGGAGTGGAGGGGGGCGCAGTGCTCCCATCCGTACTGAAAGATGGTCAGATCGATGTTTTTGTCGCTTTGGTAAATGCCGAATTTGTAGTTTTTGTCCATATTCCCTCCTGAAATCCGCGGCGGAAGGCGCCGCAGATTATATACCAAAATGATAGCATGATTATAAAAATTTGTACAGAACTTACATTTTGGTATATTAAAATTTTGCCTGTACATATTCTGCGCTTTGGTGAATTGATATAATCTGATTACAAACTAAATTTTAGTTTCTGTAATAAATACACAAAAAGGAGGGAAAAGTGTGAAGAAACTGAAAAAATTGGTTCCGCTGTCCCTGGCATGTGCGGCCGCACTGGCCCTGGCCGGCTGCGGATCCGGGTCGTCGGACGGAAAAACCCACCTCACATTCCAGATCTGGGACGTGGCTCAGCGCGACGGCATGCAGGCCATCTGCGACGCCTACACGGCCCAGCACCCGGATGTGGTGATCGAGGTGCAGGTGACCAGCTGGAACGAGTACTGGACCAAGCTGGAGGCGGCAGCCATCTCCAACCAGATGCCGGATATCTTCTGGATGCATACCAATGAGATCTTAAAGTATGCGGATTACGGAAAGATCGCGGATCTGACGGATCTGTACGACGAGACGGATCCCGGGTATTTCCAGGAGCATTTCTCGGAAGTCTCCCTGAAGAATATCCAGGGAAGCGACGGCCGGTACTACGGAGTGCCCAAGGACAAGGACACGGTGGGCCTGGTGTACAACAAGGAGATGTTCGACGCGGCCAATGTCCCTTACCCGGACGAGAACTGGACTTGGGACGACCTCTGCGAGGCTTCCCAGAAGATCTACGACGCCACGGGAAAGTACGGCTACATGGCCTACGGCGACGACCAGCTGGGATACTGGAATTTCGTATACCAGAACGGTGGCTACATACTGGCGGAGGACGGCGTGACCGGCGGCTTTGACAACCAGGCCACCAGGGACGCCATGAAGTTCTACATCGACCTGCAGAAGGAGGAGTGGTGTCCGGACCAGAACTATTTCGCAGAGACCAGCCCGGGAACGGCCTTCTTCTCCGAGCAGGGAGCCATGTTCCTGGAGGGAAACTGGAACATCCTGTCTGAGATGCAGAACTATCCCGACATGGCGGGGAAATGGGACGTGGCCGTGCTGCCCAAGTGCCCCAACCCGGCGGAGGGGGACGGAAGAGCCACCATCTCCAACGGCCTCTGCTATGCCACTTCCCCGGAGAATGAGAACCTGGAGATCGTCAAGGATGTGCTCCGCTTCTTCGGCTCCGAGGAGGGACAGAGAATTCAGGGCGAATCCGGCGCCGCCATCCCGGCGTACGAGGGCCTGGAGCAGACCTGGATCGATGTGTTTGACCAGTTCGACTACCGCCTGAACGTGGAGTGCTTTGTGGACATGTTCGACTACAGCGAGCAGTCTGTGAACAACAAGTACCGTTCCGTCTGGAAGCCGGAGGTGACGGAGATCCTGCTCAGCATCTACTCCGGCGACAGGAGCTTCGAGGACGGCATGGACGCCATGCAGAACGCCCTCAAGGAAGCGGCGGAAGACGACTAAAGGAGGGGGATTATGGCAAATGTGACCGCAAAGACCAGCAAGCACGCCAAATCGGAGAGCAGATGGGCCTACATCATGGTGGCGCCCACCGTCATCGGCCTGCTGGTGTTAAATATCTATCCGTTTCTGGAAACCATTGTGATGAGCTTTTCCAAGACCAGGCCCTTCGGACTGTTTGAGCTCCAGGGCATTGAGAACTACCTGGAAATGTTCACCAGCGCGGAATTCTGGAGAGCCAACTTAAACACTCTGTATTTCTGTATCCTGACGGTTCCCCTGGGGCTGTTTTTATCCCTGGTGGTGGCTGTCATGCTGAACGCCAAGATCAAGGGGAGAACCTTCTTCCGGGCCGTGTTCTTCCTGCCCATGGTGGTGGCCCCCGCGGCGGTGGCCATGGTGTGGAAGTGGATGTTCAACACGGAGTACGGCATTATCAACACCCTGTTCCACTCCGGCATCAGCTGGATCACGGACCCCAACGTGGTCATGGTGACCTGCGCCATCGTGGCCATCTGGTCCGCCATCGGCTACGACGCGGTGCTCCTGCTGTCCGGACTGCAGAACATCTCCAAGTCCTACTACGAGGCGGCCAGCCTGGACGGGGCGACGAAGCTGCAGCAGTTCTTCTACATTACGCTGCCCATGGTTTCCCCCACCCTGTTCGTGGTCATGATCATGAGGCTGATGTCCTCCATCAAGGTCTACGACCTGATCTACATGCTGGTGGAAGAGTCCAACCCGGCTCTGACCAAGGCCCAGTCCCTGATGTACTTGTTCTACCGCGAATCCTTTATCACCGGCAACCGAGGGCTCGGCTCCTCCGTGGTGATCTGGACGGTGGCGGTCATCGGCTTGGTGACGGTGGTTCAGTTCTGGGGACAGAAGAAATGGGTGAACTACGAGGTATAGGAGGGAGAGTATGAATTCATCATTAGAGAGATCCAGAAGGATCAGAACCATAGGAATCTATGCCTTTTTCGTCGTGGGCTGCGTGATCATGATCTTTCCCTTTGTGTGGATGTTCCTCACCAGCTTCAAGACGGTGGAGGAGAGCATGCGGATTCCGCCCAACATCCTGCCGGAGAGCTGGCAGGTGGACAATTTCAAGGATGCCATGGCGTCCCTGCCCTTCCTCGCCCTCTACAAGAACACGGCTCTGATGGTGTTCTGGAGAGTGGTGTGCGCGGTGGTGTTCTCCTCCATGGCGGGCTACGCCTTCGCGAAGCTGAACTTTAAGGGCAAAAACCTGATGTTTTCCCTGGTGCTGGTGCAGATGATGCTTCCTTCCCAGATTTTCATCACCCCCCAGTACCAGATGCTGGCGAAATTCGGACTGACCAACACCATTTTCGCCCTGGTATTCCCCGGCATCGTCAGCGCCTTCGGAACCTTCTTCCTGAGGCAGGCGTACATGGGAATCCCCGATGAGATCGCCGAGGCGGCGTACTTGGACGGCTGCAACCAGTGGCAGACCTTCGTGAAGGTGATGGCGCCCCTGACCAAGGCCTCCATGGCGGCCCTGGCGGTGTTCACCGCAGTGTTCGCCTACGGAGACCTGATGTGGCCTCTGATTGTAAATACCGACCTGAACATGATGACCCTGTCCTCCGGACTGGCGACCCTGAGAGGCCAGTTCAGCACCAACTTCCCGGTGATGATGGCCGGTTCTCTGCTGGCCATGATCCCCATGGTTGTGCTGTACCTGTTCTTCCAGAAGCAGTTCATCGAGGGCGTGGCCATGACGGGAGGAAAATAATACTCAACAACTATACACAAATAAGAACAGGCAGGAAAAGCGATGGCAGTAAGATATAACGCGGATGCAAAAACCTTCATTCTTGACACGGAAGATAGCTCCTATGTGATGAAGGTCAGCAGATATGGAAATTTGCTGCATATGTATTACGGGGAGAAACTCCCCGACCAGGAGCTGGACTACCTCCTCACCCTTGCAGACCGGGGATTTTCCCCCAACCCGTACGAGGCCGGCAGCGACCGGACCTTCTCCCTGGATTTTGTGCCCCAGGAATTCTCCACCTGTCGGAGCGGCGACTACCGCTCCCCCAGCATCGAGCTGACCTGGGGGCGGGGCGGAATGGCCTTCTCCGGGAAGGTGGCCGGGTATGAGGTGGTCTCGGGGGCGGAGAAGATCCAGGGGATGCCCGGGCTCAGGGATCTGCCCGGGGAAAACACCCAGACCCTGAAAATCCTCCTGGAGGATCCGGTGAGCGGACTGGAGATCGAGCTGGCCTACGCTGTGTTTGAAGAGAAAAATGTGATTGCCCGGTCGGTGCGGGCCATCAACCGGGGGGATCACGGGGTCCGGCTGGAGAAGCTCATGTCCGCCACCCTGGATTTCAGGGATTCCGATTACGACCTGCTCTATTTTTCCGGAAGACATCTGATGGAGAGAGGTCTTCGGCGGATCGGGGTGAGCGACGGCGTCCACTCCATCGGCAGCAGCCGGGGAGCCTCCTCCCACCAGTACAATCCCTTCATGATTGTGTGTGAGAAGGACTGCGGGGAGGACCGGGGACAGTGCTGGGGCATTTCCCTGGTCTACAGCGGCAATTTTCAGATGGAGGCGGAGAAGGACCAGTTCAGCCAGCTGAGGGTGAACGCGGGGATCAATCCCGACGGCTTCAGCT
>MHCFR05601__coassemble_1823_pt1 | contig 10843 bp, 9 predicted proteins | sample MHCFR05601__metabat2_high_PE_003 | metagenome-assembled genome bin MHCFR05601
TTGGCGCCGTAATATAAATTCAAATCTTTGGTGGAAATTTTTACGTCCATGGATGTTCTCCTTTATTTCTTATTGGTTCCGAATTTCACAGTCACAAAGCGGGCCAGCAGGTTGATGCAGAGCACGATCACCAGCAGCACCACGGCGATTCCAAATGCCTGGTCGTACTGAGCCTTCTGCATGGACAGGTACAGCTGGATGGTCAGGGTGCCGCTGGATTCAAACAGCTTGGAGAATATTCCCCTCGGCAGCTGGAATCCGCTTCCCGCCGTGAACAGCAGGGCCGCCGACTCGCCCACGATACGCCCCACCGCCAGGATGATTCCCGTGAGAATGCCGGGGGCCGCGCTGGGGAGCAGGATGGTGCGGATCATGTACCACTTGGTGGCTCCGATGCCCAGGGCTCCGGAGCGGTAGCTGTCGGGAACCGTCCGCAGGGCCTCCTGGGTATTTCTGGTGATCAGGGGGAGCACCATCAGGGTCAGGGTGAAGGCGCCGGTGAGCACAGAATACTGGAGCTTCATGACCGTTCCAAACACCACCATGCCGAACAGGCCGAAGATGATGGAGGGGATGCCGGACAGGATCTCCGTGGTGAACTCAATGCTGTCCACCAGCTTTCCCGGCTTGGCGTACTCGTTGAGGTAGATGGCGGAGCCGACGCCGATGGGCACCGCCAGAACCAGGGTGATCACGATGATGTACAGGGTGTTGACGATATTTCCCAGGATACCGAAAGTCCCCTTGATGGAGCTCTGCACGGTGGAGAGGAACTCCCAGCTGATCTGGGGGATGCCCCTCACAAACACATAGCCCATGATGCCGATCAGGATGGCGATGGCGATGGCCGCCGCCAGGTAGATCAAGCCCTTTAAAATCTGGTCGGAGACTCGGACTCTGCGGTTGTAAATGCTGTTTTCTTTGCTTGCGGGCACGAAGGTGCCTCCTGTCATCTCATCAGTCATTTTCAGCCTCCCCTTTCTTGAACAAACGGGTCAGGGACACGTTGATAATCATGATAAACACAAACAGAACCAGTCCGATGGTGAACAGCACCTGCCTGTGAAGTCCCTGGGAATAGGACATCTCCGCCACGATGGCCGTGGTCAGGAAGCGCACGGAGTTGAAGGGCAGCGGGATGTTCACGGAGCTTCCGGACACCAGGGTGATGGCCATGGCCTCACCGATGGCCCTTCCGCAGCCCAGAACGATGGCCGCCATGATGCCGGACTTGGCCGCCGGCACGATCACCTTGAAGATGGTCTGAATGTGGGTCGCCCCCAGGGCCAGGGACGCGCTCTTTAAATGTCCCGGCACAGCCCGCAGGGCGGATTCGCTGATGTTCACCACGGTGGGGAGAATCATCAGGGCCAGAACCAGCACCGCGGAGATCAGGTTTGCGCCGCCGGAGTACTGGTGGGTGGTGGAGCCCTCAAAGATGCGGATCTCCAGTTTATACATTAACGGGTTCAAGATCAGCACTCCCAAAAGTCCGTAGATGACGGAGGGGATGCCGGCCAGAAGCTCCACGGCGGGTCTCACCACGGATGCCACCTTCGCCGGCGCGATCTCCGCCAGGAAGATGGCGGTGAACAGGCCGATGGGCACTCCGATGAGGATCGCCAGGAACGTTCCCACGATTGATGTCAAAATTACGTATAATATTCCAAAAGACGCCGGGTCAGAAGCCGGTTTCCACACCGTTCCGAACAGGATATCGGTGATACCCACCTGGAACAGGGCCGGGGCTCCGCTGATGATCATGTAGCCGGTGATGGACACCACCGCCAGCACTGCCAGCAGACCACAGCCGGTGAAAATGATCTCCGCTCCTTTTTCCACAGCTGACTTGTTATGTTTGCCTGCAAAAATCGAAATTTTGTTTTCCATATTTCCTCCAAACCTGGGCGCAGGGATCGATTTCTTCGGCTCCCGGACCTCCCTGCTCTCCTGCGGGAACCCATTTCGCTCACGTTTTCAGATTTTTCATCAAAGACGGGAGCTTTTTTCAGCTCCCGTCTTCTGCTGCATGTCTCTTCCGGTCAATTTCTCGTCGGGATGATTGGCGTCCGGATTACTCCACCGTGATCAGGCCTACAGACTGTACCAGCTCCTGGCCCTCCTCAGAGTACACATACTCGAACAGCGCCTGCACCAGCTCGTTCTGATCCACAAGCTCGCCCTTGGTGGCCATCACGAAGGGACGGCTCAGGAAGTAGCTGCCATCCTTGATGTTGGCCTCGTTGGCCTCCACGCCGTCCAGGCTCAGAGCCTTCACCGTGTCGTCCAGAACATCCAGGGATACGTAGCCGATGGCTCCGGGGGTGGAGGCAACTCTGGCCATCACAGCGCCGGTGGAATCCAGCTCGTTGGCGTACTGGCACTGATCCTCGATCTCCAGGATCTCCTCGAAGGCTCCTCTGGTGCCGGATCCAGCCTCTCTTCCAACTACCACGATGGGAAGGCTCTCGCCGCCCAGGTCGCTCCAGTTGGTCACCTCGCCGGTGTAGATCTGGATCAGCTGATCTCTGGTCAGGTCAGATACGGTGTTGTTGGGGTCGGTCACAACCGCGATGCCGTCGATGGCGACGATGTTCTCCACAGCGCCCTCAGCGAGCTCATCCTCGGTCAGGTTTCTGGAGGAGTTTCCGATGTCGGACTGACCGCTCAGCACTGCCTCCACGCCGGCGGAAGATCCGGTGAACTCAGCCTGCACCGTCACATCCGGGTGGGCGGCCATGAAGGACTCTGCTAAAGTGTTTGCGAACTTCTCCATGGAGGTGGAACCGGCCATGGTGATGGAACCGCTCAGCTCCTCCCCTGCTGCCTCAGCCTCGGTCTCCTCTGCCTCAGCCTCTGCCTCGGTCTCCTCTGCCTCAGCCTCGGTGGCTGCTGCGGTGGTATCTGCTGCGGTGGTCTCGCTGCTGCTGCTTCCGCAAGCTGCCAGGCCAAATGCCATAACTCCTGCTAATAATACAACTCCTGCTTTTTTCATAATTTTTTCTCTCCTTTTTAGTTGGTGTGCTTCAAGCTCTCGCTCATCGCTTACGGGTGTTAGTATAAAAAATGAACGTAAAATCTATCACCATGGTTCTGTTAAATCTGAGTAAAATGTGATATAATACTTCTGTCCGCCGGTTCCGGGAGGAGTGGGGGCCGCTGTTTTCCAGGATCGCCTGGAAGATGGCCCCTATGGCTGGTGTCTAAGCTCAACCTTTTGATATCCCTTAGAAACACGCAGCCGCCGGGGGATTTTTTCATGCCCGCAGCGCACCCGCGCCTGCAGCCCTGTGCCCGCAATTCTGCGGCACCGGCGCATCCTCATGCGGCACCGACGCCCCGCGCCCGCAATCCTGCGGCACCGGCGCCGACGCGTCCTCATATCATAAAGTATCACCCGCAAAGGAGGTATTTTATGACGCCATTTCTGGAAATTTCTGGGGTCAGTCACTCCTACCACACCCTGGAGGGAGAGACAAAGGCCCTTTCCCATATTTCATTCACCGTTCAAAAAGGAGAATTTCTCGCCATCGTCGGGCCCTCCGGCTGCGGAAAGACCACCCTCCTCACCTTGTTGGACGGGCTCGTCCTCCCGGAGGAGGGCTCCATCCGCCTGGAGGGACAGCCTGTGGAGTCCGCCAGGCGCCGCATCGGCTACATGTTCCAGAAGGACTGCCTGTTTGAGTGGCGCTCCATCCTGGAAAATGTCTCCCTGGGCCTGGAGATTCGGCAGCGCGCCTCGTCCCCCCATCCCGCCGCGGCACCGCCGCTTCCCCCGGACGCCCGGGAAGAGCTGCTCTCCATGCTGAAGACCTACGGCCTCGCCTCCTTCGCCGGCGCCCGGCCCTCGGAGCTCTCCGGCGGCATGCGCCAGCGGGCGGCCCTGATCCGCACGCTGGCCCTGAAACCGGACCTTCTTCTCCTGGATGAGCCCTTCTCCGCCCTGGACTACCAGACCCGCCTCACCGTCTGCGACGACATCTGTTCCATCCTCCGCAGCCAGAAAAAGACGGCCATCCTGGTCACCCACGACCTGTCGGAGGCCGTCAGCGCCGCCGACCGCATCCTGGTGCTGTCCGCCCGGCCGGGCTCCATCCGGACGGAGATCCCCCTGGATTTTGCCGGGGAGACCAGCCCCATCCGCCGGCGCAACCTGCCGGAATTTTCCAAATATTTCAATCAGGTATGGAAGGAGATGCAGTCCCATGAAAGCTGACCGAGACCGAAAATATTCCGCCGCCGACCGCGACGCCGTCCGCGGCGCCGTCCCCGAAGCCAAAACGCCCGAAGCCAAAGCCCCCTCTGCGGCCCAGCAGGACTACTTGAGGAGGGCCCGCCTTGTCCGCAGCCAGGTCCGCATCTGCCGGGTCATGGTTTTCGTCCTCTTCCTGGCCCTCTGGGAGCTGGGGGCCTCCACCGGGGCGGTGGACGATTTCATCTTCAGCTCCCCCTCCCGGATCGCCCGCTGCTTCTGGTCCATGGCCCAGGACGGCTCCATCTTCTTCCACACCGGGGTCACCCTGTGGGAGACGGTGCTGAGCTTCCTCATCACCAGCGCCCTGGGCCTTGCCCTGGCGGTCCTGCTCTGGGCCTGCCCCGTTCTCTCCCAGGTGGCGGAACCCTACCTCATGATGCTCAACAGCCTGCCAAAATCCGCCCTGGCCCCCCTGCTCATCGTGTGGCTGGGCGCCAATCTGAGAACCATCGTGGCCTCCGCCGTGTCCGTGGCCGTGTTCGGCTCCATCATGACCCTGTTCACCAGCTTCTCCCGCACGGACCCGGATCTGATCCGTCTGGTGCGCTCCCTGGGCGGCGGAAAGGGCGCCGTCCTCACCAAGGTTCTCCTCCCCTCCTCCATCCCCCTCCTCATCAACAGCATGAAGGTGAGCCTGGGCCTCTGCCTGGTGGGGGTGATCATCGGGGAGTTCCTGGCGGCGGACGCGGGCCTCGGCTACCTAATCATCTACGGCCAGCAGACCTTCTCCATGGATCAGGTGGTCCTGTCCATCGTCCTCCTCTGCCTGATCTCCGCCCTGTTCTTTCAGGGAATCTCCCTCCTGGAGCGCCGGCTGCATTAGGCAGGATCGGGGAAATAGGCCGGATCGGGGAGATCCCGGGACGCAAAAAGGCCGCTGATCCACAGGCGATCTCTCACCCATGGACCAGCGGCCCATTCTCTCTCATATCATATGCCAGACTCTCTGGTTTCCCTTCCCGTCCGCCGGGAACACAATCCCCATCTGCCTTCTGGCTGCGTCCAGGATCTTCATCTCCAGCTCGGACATCTCCAGGGCCCGGCGGTAGTCCGCCGCTCTCAGATCCCCCCGCTCCATCCAGCCGGCGAAGGTGCGGATCTCATACTCCAGGTTCCAGCCGTCGTCCTCCTCCCAGAGGACCTCTCTCTCCCCGCCGCGGCGAAACAGCACTACATTTCCCGGCCTGGCCACCCCGGAGAACACCAGGGTGCCGTCCTCCCCCTGGATCTCGCAGCCGATCTTCCCGTCCGCGATCTTGGAGTAGGACAGCTCCACATCCATCCCCGGATAGATGCCGAGAATGCTCCCGGCCCCGTCCACTCCGTTCTTCAGGAAAATGCCGTGGGCCAGCAGCGCCTCCGGGTAGCCGAATAGCTCCCCCATCATCCGCACGCAGTACACGCCAATGTCCATCAGCGCCCCGTTGGAGAGTTCCGGGTTGAACGCGTTCTCCACAACTCCCCGGCGGAATTTGTCGTAGCGGGAGGAGTACTGGCAGTAGCGCAGGGAGGCCCGGCGCACCGTGCCGATCTCCCCCATGCCCCTGCGGATGGCGTCCATGGCCGGATCGTAGACATGGCGCACCGCCTCCATGAGAAACACTCCGTTTCTCCTCGCCGTCTCCTCCAGGATTTTCCACTCTCCCAGGTTGGAAACCGCCGGTTTTTCCACAATCACGTGTTTTCCCGCCTCCAGGGCCGCCTTCGCCTGCTGGAAATGCAGGCTGTTAGGGCTGGCCACATAGATGCAGTCTGCCAGGTCGGAGTGCACCAGCTCCTCCAGATCATGGCAGCTGGCGGGAGCTCCCATCTTCTCTGCGAACTCCCGCGCCCGCTCCTCCGTTCTGGAGTAGGCGACGCCATATTCCACCCCCTGGCAGTTCTTCACCGCCGTCAGAAACTGTTCCACAATCTTTCCCGATCCGATGGTGCCGATTCTTATGCTCATCCCGTCTCACACCTCGATTATTTCACAAGCAGAGACTTTCCGGTCATCTCCTTGGGCTGCTCCATGCCCATCAGCTCGATGAGGGTGGGGGCGATATCCGCCAGACAGCCGCCCTCTCTCAGCTTCCAGGACGGATCCGCGTTCACCAGGATAAAGGGGACCTGGTTGGTGGTGTGGGCGGTCCAGGGCTCGCCGGTCTCATAGTCCACCAGCTGCTCCGCGTTGCCGTGGTCGGCGCAGACGAACATGACGCCGTTCACCTCTTTGATGGCGTCCACCGCTCTGCCCACGCAGGCATCCACCGTCTCGATGGCCTTGATGGCCGCATTCTCCACGCCCGTATGTCCCACCATATCCGGGTTGGCGAAGTTGATGATGATCACATCGTATTTTCCGGACTTGATGGCCTCCACCAGGCGGTCGCACACCTCCGGTGCGCTCATCTCCGGCTGCAGGTCGTAGGTGGCCACCTTGGGGGACTTCACCAGAATCCGATCCTCCCCGGGGTTGGGCTCCTCCACGCCGCCGTTGAAGAAGAAGGTGACGTGGGCGTATTTCTCCGTCTCGGCAATTCTCGCCTGGGTCATGCCGTGGGCAGCCAGGAACTGGCCGAAGGTGTTGGTGATGGTCTCCTTCTTGAAGGCAACCAGCTTATTTCCGATGGTCTCGTCGTAATCTGTAAAGCAGACGTAGGTCACATCCAGGCGCTTCTCCCTGGAAAATCCAGCGAACTCCTCATCGCAGAACGCCCGGGTGATCTCCCTGGCGCGGTCCGGACGGAAGTTGAAGAAGATGATGGAATCCTTGTCCTGAATGGTGGCCACCGGCTTCCCATCCTTCTCCACGCAGAAGGGGATGACAAACTCGTCCGTCTTCTCGTCGTCGTAGGAGGCCTGAATTCCCTCCGTGGCGGATGCCGCTCTTCCGCCCTCTCCCAGGGTCATGCAGCGGTAAGCCTTCTCCACGCGGTCCCAGCGGTTGTCTCTGTCCATGGCGTAATACCGTCCCATGACGGAGGCCACCTGGCCCACGCCCAGCTCCGCCATCTTCGCCTCCAGCTCGGCCACAAACTCCTTGCCGGATGTGGGAGGCGTGTCACGGCCGTCCAGGAAGCAGTGCACATACACCTTCTCCAGGCCGTTTCTCTTCGCCAGCTCCAGCAGGCCGTAGATGTGGGTGTTGTGGCTGTGAACGCCGCCGTCGGACACCAGTCCGTACAAATGGAGAGCGGAATCGTTCTTCTTGCAGTTCTCAACCGCCTCCTTAAAGGCCGGATTCTCGAAGAAATCCCCGTCCTGAATGGACTTGGTGATTCTGGTCAGATCCTGGTACACAATTCTTCCGGCGCCCATATTCATATGGCCCACCTCAGAGTTTCCCATCTGCCCGTCGGGAAGTCCCACCGCGAGGCCGCTGGCGTTGCCCTTCACAAAGGGGCACTCCTTCATCAGCCGGTCCATCACCGGCGTCTTGGCCTCACACACTGCATTGTGAGCGCAGTTATCGTTTAATCCATACCCGTCAAGTATCATCCATACTACCGGTCTCTTGTCCATGATCAATTCTCCTTTTCCATACTGTTGCGCCCCGGACCGGGCAGGGAGATCCCCCTCCCCGCCCGCTGCGCTGCCGCGGCTGGCACGTTTGCCCCTCCCCGCCGGCAGCACAGCCGTCCGGACGCGCCGCACAAGTACGGCAGACGCTTATGAGGCGTCTGCCGTGCAGCCCGGAGCCGGCATTCTCAGCCAGCTCCGAATTATAGTCTGTCTTATTTGTTGTAGCAGACGATCTTGCCGAAATCCGGCTTTAAGGACGCGCCGCCCACCAGGCCGCCGTCGATGTCCTCCATGGCAAACAGCTCTGCCGCGTTGCCCGCGTTCACAGATCCGCCATACTGAATGCGGATCTCAGCCGCCGTCGCGTCGTCGTAAATCTCTGCGATGCACTGGCGGATGCCCTTGCAGACCTCCTCCGCCTGCTCGGAGGTAGCGGTCTTGCCGGTTCCGATGGCCCAGATGGGCTCATATGCGATCACCATCTTCTTGGCCTGGTCAGCCGTCACATTCTGAAGGCCGATCTTCACCTGCTGACGGATGAAATCCATGGTGATTCCCTGCTCTCTCTGCTCCAGGGACTCGCCGCAGCACATGATGGGGGTGATGCCGTGCTCGATGGCCTTCAACACCTTCTTGTTCACATCTGCGTCCGTCTCCTTGAAGTAATCTCTTCTCTCAGAGTGTCCAAGGATCACGTACTTCACGCCGGCGTCCACCAGCATGGCGGGAGAAATCTCGCCGGTGTAGGCTCCCTTCTCCTCAAAATACATATTCTCAGCGGCGACGGCAATGTTGGTGCCCTTGCAGGCCTCCACTACCGGCACAATGTCGATGGCGGGAACGCCGAACACCACGTCCACCTCGTCGTTCTGTACCAGGGGCTTTAACGTCTCAACCAGGGCAACCGCCTCGCTGGGAGTCATGTTCATCTTCCAGTTGCCCGCGATAATTTTCTTTCTTGCCATGAGCTTTTACCTCTTTTTCTATTTTCCGGCGGGGAAATCTCCCCGCCTGTGATTGCTTCATCTATGCCCGAAACGATCCGTCCGCTGTCAGCGGTTGTCTGCGCAGGCCACGCCCGGAAGCTCCTTGCCCTCAAGGAATTCCAGGGAAGCGCCGCCGCCGGTGGAGATGTGGGTCATCTTGTCAGCGAAGCCCAGTCTCTTTACAGCGTTCACGGAGTCGCCGCCGCCGATTACGGTCACAGCATCCTCAAGTCCGGCCACTGCGCGGCAAACCTCCAGGGTTCCCTCTGCGAAGTTGGAGAACTCGAACACGCCCATGGGTCCGTTCCAGACAACAGTCTTGGCGCCCTCCAGAGCCTTCTTGTAGTTCTCGATGGTCTTCGGTCCGATGTCAAATCCAGACCAGCCGGCCTCGATGGTGTCCACTACCTTTCTCTCGGTGTCGTTGGAGAACTCCTTGCCCTCCACATGGTCCACCGGAAGAAGCAGCTTCACGCCCTTGTCCTCGGCCTTCTTGATCATCTCCAGCGCGTAGTCCAGCTTGTCCTCCTCGCACAGGGAGTTGCCGATCTCCTGGCCCTGAGCCTTTAAGAAGGTGTAGGCCATGCCGCCGCCGATGATCAGGGTGTTCACCTTGTCAAGCAGGTTGTTGATCACGTTGATCTTGTCGGAAACCTTTGCGCCGCCCAGGATGGCTACGAAGGGGCGAACCGGGTTCTCCACCGCCTGTCCCAGGAACTTGATCTCCTTCTCCATCAGGTAGCCCACTACGGTCTCAGCCGCATACTTGGACACGCCCACGTTGGAGCAGTGAGAACGGTGAGCCGTTCCAAATGCATCGTTTACAAAAATGCCGTTGTCGCAGAGAGCGGCCAGCTCCTTTGCGTACTCCTCGGCCTTCTCGTCCTTGCCGTACTTGGTCTCCTCACCTCTGTAGCGGGTATTCTGCAGAAGCATAACCTCTCCGTCCTGCAGCTCGGCGGCCATCTTCTGGGTATCCGGCCCGGTCACCTTGGGATCGTCCGCAAACTTAACCGTCACGCCCAGTCTCTCGCTGAGAGCCGGAGCCACGGGAGCTAAGGACATCTCCGGAAGGGGCTCACCCTTCGGCTTGCCCAGGTGGGAGCAGGGGATCACTCTCGCGCCCTGATCCATCAGCTTCTTGATGGTGGGGATGGCGCCGTCAATACGGTTGTAGTTCTGGATCACGCCCTCCTTCAGCGGCACGTTGAAATCGCAGCGCACCAGCACCTTCTTGCCCTTTAAATCCTTCAGATCGTCAACAGTCTTCTTGTTTAACATGGTTCATTCTCCTTCCGCGGCCTTCAAGCCGCCTGATCCTTTTATCCGCAGAGCGCACCGCGCCCTGCCGGAAGCTCTAATGCAATCAGGGGCCCGGTCCCGCGAGACCGGACCCCTGATTCAGGTCAATTCTTTCTTAGTCTTCGATTATGCCAGCTCAGCGAAGTACTTGATGGTTCTTACCATCTGGCTGGTGTAGGAGTTCTCGTTGTCATACCAGGAAACAACCTGTACCTGATACTCGTCGTCGCTGATCTTGGAAACCATGGTCTGGGTAGCGTCGAACAGGGAGCCGTATCTCATGCCGATTACGTCGGAGGAAACGATCTGATCCTCGTTGTATCCGAAGGACTCGGAAGCGGCTGCCTTCATAGCGGCGTTGATGCCTTCCTTGGTTACATCCGTACCCTTAACAACAGCGGTCAGGATGGTGGTGGAACCGGTGGGAACCGGAACACGCTGTGCGGAACCGATCAGCTTGCCGTTCAGCTCCGGGATAACCAGGCCGATTGCCTTTGCAGCACCGGTGGAGTTGGGAACGATGTTGGCAGCGCCGGCTCTTGCTCTTCTCAGATCGCCCTTTCTGTGCGGTCCGTCCAGGATCATCTGATCTCCGGTGTAAGCGTGGATGGTGCTCATGATACCGGACTGGATGGGAGCGTAGTCATTTAAAGCCTTAGCCATGGGAGCTAAGCAGTTGGTGGTGCAGGAAGCTGCGGAGATGATCTGATCATCAGCGGTCAGGGTGTCCTCGTTTACAGAGTAAACGATGGTCTTCAGATCGTTGCCTGCGGGAGCAGAGATAACAACCTTCTTT
>MHCFR05601__coassemble_1824_pt1 | contig 10840 bp, 6 predicted proteins | sample MHCFR05601__metabat2_high_PE_003 | metagenome-assembled genome bin MHCFR05601
TCAAGACGCCGCCCTCTCACGGCGGAAACCCGGGTTCGATTCCCGGATAGGTCACGAATATTGCTGTCGCGATTCCTTGCGGATGCGGCAGCATTTTTCTTTCTCTCGCGGTCTCGCGGGGGAGTTTGAGCATTTTCATTTCATTTCAGCCGGGTTCCGGCGAAAGTCCAAGATAGCAATACTGGTATTTTTACTTTTTTTGTGTTTGTACTATAATCAGGTCAAAGAAAAGAGGTGTTCCTTATGATTGCGGAGCGATTGAGGTGTCTGCGCCGTTCCAGGGAACTGAGCCAGGTACAGCTGGCCAGGGGACTGGGGGTTGGGAAGCAGAGCATCAGCAACTGGGAGAATGACAATATTATGCCCTCGGTGGAGATGCTGGAGCGGATGGCCAGTTTTTTTGAGGTGACCACCGACTATCTCCTGGGGAGGGAGGAGGATGTGGACGAAGGGCTTGTCCTGGTGGACGTCACCGGCCTGAGCCGGAGGGAGATCGAGCATATCCGGCAGCTGGTGGAGGATCTGCGGGGCAGATAGTTTTCTGATATTCTTTATTATTCTGATTTATTCTGTACATCTGTTTTGATCGTGATCTCGATCAGATTTCAGCGACACGAGTAGTTTGGTAGATATGGGAAAAGTGCATAGACTGACGAAATTGTTTGGAAGGACCGTCCAGGCGTTGACGCTGCTGGCTTTTTTGACGGCTGCAGTGTTTATGATCCCCGGGCTGTTTGGCATCCGCCCGTATATTGTGCTGTCCGGCTCCATGGAGCCGGCGATTCACACAGGGGCGGTGGCATTTATCGACACCAGGGATCGGGACTGTGAGCCCGGGGAGATTGTGACCTACCGGCTCTCCGGGAAGGACGGGGATGTGTTTGTGACCCACCGGGTCGAGGCGGTATCGGGGGGAGTGTATATCACCAAGGGGGATGCCAACCAGGTATCCGATCTGTCCCCGGTGCGCCAGGACCAGATCGTGGGGAAGTACCGGTTTCAGATCCCGTTTGCAGGCTATCTGGCCGGGAGGTGGGACCGGCGGGCATTTCTGGCGGCAGCGCTCTGGATTGGGCTGCTCAACGGGATGGCCGCCGCCATGGAGGCAGCAAGCTCTGAGAGGAGCATGGAATAAAAATGAGAAGGAAAGGAGAGCGGGACGAAAGCTGCGCAAGTTCCGCGAAAGAGGAAATGAAGAAGAGAGAGAAGAGGGTATTGACGACGGCGGCGGCCTGCGCCATGATCGGCGCCATGGCGTTTGGGGGAACCATGGCGTACCTGACGGACAACGAGGCCAGCGTGAACACCTTCACCGTGGGCAAGGTGCAGATTGAGCTGGAGGAGCCGGGGTGGGATCCGGGAGACGGGGAGGAGATTGTGCCCAACGAGGAGATCGAGAAGGACCCCAAGATTGAGAATTCCGGCACCAATCTGGCCTATGTGTTCGCGGAGGTGAAGATCCCGGCGGCGGATGTGGTGACGGCAGCGGCGGATGGGCAGAAGAATTCCTCCGCCCTGCAGGATCTGTTCACCTACGGGACGGTGCGGGACGACGGCAGCGGGGAAGTGTACACGGCGGGCGGCCTGAACGAGGGGTGGAGCCTGCTGATCACGGAGAAGGCGGAGGAGAGCGGGGGATACAGCACCTACATCTTCGGCTACGAGAAGCCCCTGGCAAAGGGGGAGAGCACGCCCGGCGTCTTTGACCAGGTGAAGTTCATCAATCTGGTGGAGGGACAGCTGGATTCGGCGGATTTGGATATCCCGGTGAAGGGCTATGCCATCCAGGCGGACACCAGCGCCGACGGAGTGACCACCATCGACGGAGTAAAGATCGAGAATCCGGCGCTCCTGACGGAGGAGGAGATGAAGGCGGTCTACCAAGTGTTTGCAGGACAGAACAGCGGGTATGAAGATCTCACCGCGGTGGAGGGAGGCCTGAAGGACGCCGACACCAGCGGGGAGAAGGATCTGGCCGGAGGAGAGATCGCCTGATGAGGGGGAGCGCCTATGGAGAGAACCTTAAAGCGGGCCATGGCCGCAGGGATCCTGGGGCTGGCCTCTGTCCTGGGATTTGGGACGACCTGCGCCTATTTTACCTACGTCAGAGAGGTGAGGAACCGGTTCACCGTGGGGCACAATGAGATTACCATCACGGAGGAGTACGATCCCCCGGATGAGATCGTCCCGGGGGAGGATACGGCCTTTGCCAAGCGGGTGCAGGTGGAGAACACGGGGACGGTCCCATGCTATGTGCGGGTGCGGCTGGAGTATTCCGATTCGGGGATGAAGGAGTTCTGCGTCAACGTCCTGGGAGAACACCGTGCGCCGGCGGGCCAGTGGGGAGACCGGATCGGGGAGTTCTCCGGGGGCAGATGGGTCTTCGAGGAGGACGGCTATTACTATTACCGGGACGCCCTTGAGCCGGGGGAGAGAACGTCCCTGCTCCTGGAGAAGGTGGAGATCTCCGTGCCCGAGGGGGAGGAAGAACGTATCCGAGAATTTGAGATTCTGGTGTACGGGGAATCCGTGCAGACGCTGATCAACCAGAGGGGCCCGGACGGGCAGCAGACGGCTGTGGAGGCGGAGGGTTACCGGGAAGCCTGGGACCAGATCCTGCATGAGAATATCCGGGGAGGAGGGGAAGCATGATAAGAAGACTGCTTGGCGGACTGCTGGCCGTGATTTTGAGCATCTCCCTCCCCGCGGTCTCCTACGGAGCTGCGCGGGTGTACTCCACGGAGGTGGAGAACCGGATTGGGACCGGAGATGTGCGGATCACCCTGGAGGAGTATGAGTTGGATGCCCTGGGCAGGGAGATCCCCTACCAGGACGGAAAGAGGGTGGTTCCCGGCCAGAGGATCAGCAAGATTGTAAAAATCGTCAACCGGGCGGAGACGGCGTGGATCCGGGCCGGGGTGGAGTATGCGGACGCGGAGGGGATGACGGACGATCATTTGGAGCTGGAGCCCGGCTGGGTGCGGCGTGGAGCCTATTTCTACTGGACGCAGCCGGTGCAGCGGGGGGAGGAGATCTGCCTCTTCCGAAACATCCGCATCCCGTCGGAATGGGACGAGAGCCGCTCAGAACAGAGTTTTTCCCTGACGGTGACCGCCCAGGCGATCCAGGCGGACAATTTTCAGCCGGACTTTCAGGGGGAGGATCCCTGGTTTGGCGTCCCCATTGAAGCGTGCGGCCACGGGGAGTCGGAGGGCAGAGGAGAGCCTGGGAACCAGGAGTTTGCCATCGTCTTCGAGAACGGCTCCGAGGGGTTTGTGCGCACGGGGGAGGATTTCTTCGGGAATTTTTCACAGCTGATGCCGGGGGATGAGGTGACGGACTCTGTGGAGATTGGGAACCGATACGGCAGGAACATCGGCATATATTTCCGAACGGAGATTCCCGACCAGGAGGAGAAGGCCATGGAGCTGCTGGAGAAGGTCGAATTGACCATTCGGAACGGAGGAAAGGAGATCTACCGGGGAGCTCTGGGGGCGGAAGGCCTGCGGGACGGAGTCTGTCTGGCAGAGAACCTGGCGAAGGGGGAGACCGTGGATCTCTCCTACGAGCTGCGGATGCCCAGAGAATTGAATAATGCCTGGGCCCTGCGGGAGGCCGGGGTGCGGTGGATCTTCCGGGCGGAGTACGATCTCCCGTCGGGATCCTCCGGAGGCGGATCCGGTGATCCCGGAGGCTCCCATGAGACGCAGCCGGAACGGGAGCCGGGTGAGATCCAGGTGCCGGCTTACATCCCGGAACCTGTGCGCCAGATGGTGGAAGGCGTGCTGCCGAAGCTGGGAGATGTGAGCAGGCCGGGCTTCTGGCTGGCATCCCTCGGCTGCGGAATCGTTCTCCTTCTGTGCGCATGTGCAGTCAGGAAAGAGAAGAGGAAGGAGAGTGGAGATGGGAGAGACGGCAAGACGTCTTGAGAGACGGATCATCTGCGGTGGACGCCGCCTTTTAGCCGGGCTTCTGGCCATAGCCCTGACGGCGGCGCCGATTCCGGAGGCGGAGGCTGCCCAGTTTGCAGAGATCGATGGATTTCAGGTGTGGATCCAGTGGGCCAGCGGATCCTCGGCGGAGGAATTGAACTGGAACTCCGTCCGGGAGGAGGAGAAGACGGTGACGCTGCAGGTGAATTACCGCAGCAACGAGGGGGGCCAGTCCCAGGGCTTTGCAGCCGGATCGGTGCGAATTCAGGTCCCCGGCATCGGAATGGCCAGCCGCACCTCTGTGCAGCAGGCGGAGGGGGTGGCGGACAACAGCGGGGGAGAGCCCCTTTGGGATTATGTGTACGACTCCTCGGCGGACACCTACACCTTCACCAACCGCAAAGAGATCGACCGGGAGACCAGCTTCTCCGGCTCCTTTCAGATTGCCTGGAATTTTAATTCCCGGGAGGTGACGCACGGGTATCGGCAGACGGTTCAGGCGCAGCTGGAGACCGGGGGCCGGACGGAGAAGACCAACGCGATCGGATTTTCCTTCACCTCCAGCACGGATGTGCACGAGCTGGAGGCGGAGGCCAACGCCCTGGAGGGGCCGGACGGCCTGGGGGAGAACGCCAACAGCTTTTACTGGGTGCGCTACGGGGTGAAGGAGACGATCTCCGAGAAGGCCAGGGGAGCCGCGGACAAATACTACACGGTGCGGCTGCCGGAAGGGGCGGTTTTAAAGCGGGTGGGGGAGGGAGATGCGACCGACCTGGGGGGCGGCCTGTACCGCTTTCCCTACAAGGCATACCAGAATGTGTATGTGGCATACCCAAAGTCCCAGTTCGGGGGAGATCGGGCGGAACAGACCTTCACGCTCTATGGCACTTACTTGGACACAGAGGACGAGGTGAAGCTGGCAGAGACCACGGCGTCCGTCACACCCAATGATTACGGCTTTGTCTACAACGGGTCTCTCTACTGGGTGGGCAAAGGCGGGGCGGTCATGGAGGAGGCCGACGCGGTGCGAAAGGACCGGCTGTACGACGGACAAGTCTTAAACTACAGCCTGATGGCCATCGCCAGGTACCCGGAGGAGGAGGCCAAGGGGAAGACGGCAAGTGCAGTCCTGCTGGCCACAGAGTCAGAATATCCGGTTCTGGCCACGGGGTCAGAGCTTGCAGCCGGACGGAAGGAGCCGGAGGGCACAGCCAGGGCTGCGGAGCCGAAGCCTGCGAAGCCGAAGTCTGCAAAGCCGAAGTCTGCGGCCAGGGCCACGGAATCGGAACTCACAGCCAGCCCGTCGGAGTCGGGGGAGTACCTGATTCCGGAGGAGGACGACGTCCCCGGGGGGATAGCCGTGCTGTCCGCCCAGAGCCGGGGAAAAGCCATGGATATCTATCTCTGCGACGATTTTATCGACATCACGGACAGGGACGGCTCATTCCGGCAGCTGGGGGATGAGGAGTACGAGATGGTGGATTTGACCATCCCCTCCTGCAGCTCCTTCACCAACGCCAACGGATTCCCCGTGGAGAGCGGGAAATATACGGCGGAGATTGTGCTGGGGACGGACCGACACGGGGAGGCCTCCGCAGCCTTTCCCATCGATGAAAATTCCCACACGTACCGCTTTCCGGAGGGGACCAACCGCTTTTTTATCCGCATTCGGAATGTGACGGAATCCCTCTATATCAACCAGTTTGATATTGAGCTGAACGTGGAATACCACTTGAATCCAGACAAACCGGTGATGGACAGCGGAATCATCCGCAACAATGACGGCCTGATCGTGGAGTACGGCGGTACTCACCACAACACGGTTTTTGACGACTCCTACCTGGGTTCCGACGCGGAGCGGGTGAGACAGAGGGATCTGGACACCTACGGCCTGCGGGTGCAGCGGTGGTATTACAATTACCCCTATGAATCGGACACGGTCTATCACGATGTCAATGTCTTCATGGATGAATTCCAGGGAACGGAGCGGGGATATGAGGGGGAAGTTCGCTTTCAGTCCCTCTTCTACCGGGCGGAGAACCTGGAGGGCTGGAGCCTGTACTCGCTTCTGCCCCCGGGGATGACCGCAGATCTGGAGAGAGAGGAGCCTCAGATCTCCATCAGCCGTTTTAAAGATGAGTTCGGGGACAGCGTGAGCAGCGATTCCCTGGAGGACGGCTTTTCCCTGCTGGTTACCGATGATTTCAGAGGGACTGGGAGAACGCTGGTGGAAGGCCGTTTTGACTATGAGGAGGCTCCGGTGAGCTGCGGGGATCTGGCCGGCCTGGTCTCCCTGCGCCTGCCGGTGCGGGTGTCCTTCGAGGGGGTGGAGGAGTATGGCACCTCCTACGTGGTGGGGGCGGAGCAGATTCTCAAGAGCGATGGGAAGAGAAGCAGCGCCTATGCCACAGACAAGAATGGAAGAGACGACGGAACCGCGTTCAACGACCCGGACTGGGCCGATGTGGACGAGGACGGAGATACGGGAGAGACGCTTGTGTTCAACAGCGCTGCGGCGTCCATCACCCAGGTGATGGCCACGCAGATGGAGCTGAAGAAGACGGTGAGCACGCCCAGAACCTACGGAGGATACTGGACCAACTGGACGGAGGAGGGAGAGTCCCGGGACATTTGGGCATATTTTGGCCATGAGTATGTGTACCGGCTCAATCTGAGAAATACCGGCACGCCGGCAAAGCACGTGGTGATCTACGACCGATTGGAGACGGGGATCTCCGCGGATGGGGAGGGCAGTCAGTGGCGGGGAACTTTCCGCCGGGCAGACGTCTCCAGAGCGGAGGAACTGGGGCTGGAGCCGGCGGTCTGGTACTCTGTGAAGGAGAATCCAGGGACGCTGGAGAGCGGAGACTGGACAGAGGAGCCGCCGGCTGACCTCTCGGATGTCAGAGCGGTGGCGGTGGAATTTCTGGCGGAACGGATGAAAACGGCGGAGGATGTGTGGATTGACCTCTATATGGTGGCTCCGCCGGAGGAGGAGAGCCTGAAGGGGAAGCGGACGGTCAACGGATTTTCGGCGTCCTTTTTCGCGGGCGGCCGGGATGACCGGCTGGATTCCAATCCGGTGGAGGTAAAGCTGGACCGTCCCAAAGGGACGGTGGCCGTGGAGAAGGTGGACGCCGTCTCCGGGGAGAAGCTGACGGGGTACGTGTTTGAACTGCGGACCAAGGACGGGGAACTGGCCGCCGCAATCGACGAGGACGGCATGACGCCGGAGGATGTGGAGACAGGGGAGTACCTCTTAAAAGAGATCAAAGCCCCGGCTGGCTACGGGAAGGTTCCGGACCAGGAGATTTCCATCCAGATGGGCTTAAACCGCATCCGCGTGGAGGATCCCAGGCTTCCGGGACAGATTCGGGTGATAAAGAAGGATGCCTCCGACCCGGAAAGGCAGCTGGAGGGGGCGGTCTTCGCCCTTCGCAGGGAGGATGGAACGCTCGCGGCCGAAAACCTGGAGACGGACGAGACGGGAACTCTCACCATCTCCGATCTGGAGTGGGGGACCTACTATCTGGAGGAGACGAAAGCCCCGGATGGCCATTACCTGTACGGGGGCGGGAGAAAATACGTCACCCTGAACGGGGAGAATCTCTCCGTGGAGCTGGAGCTGGAGAACCGAAGCTACGGGAGCGCGGTCCTCACGAAAAAGGATAAGGACCGGCCTGGAACGTATGTGGCCGGGGCGGTCTACCAGCTGTTTGACGACAGGGACCGCCTGGTGGGGACATACACCACCGATGAGAACGGCGTCATCCGGGCGGATGAGCTGGAGTGGGGAACTTATTATTTCCTGGAGAAAGAGGCGGCCCCTGGGTATGAGAAGAATCCGGCCCGGATCGAGTTCACCATCTACCGGGACAACGCCCTGACGCCGGTGGAGCTGGAGACGGAGGATGAGGAGAAGAGCGCTTCTGTTCGGCTGACAAAGTATGACGGGGAGGACAGGGATTTGAGACTCTCCGGAGCCGTGTACGCCCTGAAGAGAAAGGAGGGTGACGGCTATATGGACATGGGCAGCTACAAGACGGACCGCAGGGGAGAATTGTTCATTGAGAACCTGAAATTCGGAGCGTACATTCTCCAGGAGATCGCCGCCCCGGAAGGGTATGAGCTGACGGAGGGCAGCCAGGTGGAGTTTACCCTGGGGCCGTCCACCGCCGGGCAAACTCTGGAGCTTACCCACGAAAACATCAGGAGGAAGGGAGCTCTCGTTCTCCAGAAGACAGATGAGGAGGATGTGCCGGTGGAGGGAGCCGTATTTGACCTCTACAGGGACGGAAACCTCTATATGGAGAATCTGGTCACCGACGAGTACGGTCTGGCGGAGGTAGGCAGCCTGGAGGAGCCGGTGCTGGAGTGGGGAACCTACACCCTGAAGGAGAAGAAGGCGCCGGAAGGCTACATCCTCTCGGGGGAATCCTGGGAGTTTGTCATCGACTCCGCCCATGTGCGCGTGCCGGTCACCGTCAAGGCGGTGAACAGGCGTCAGCGGGGATCGGTGAAGCTGATCAAATATAAAAAGGGGGAGAAGGATGTCCGGGTGGAAGGGGCGGAATATGGCCTGTACGACACGGAGGGAAAGCTTTTGCAGAGGCAGAGGACCGATGAGAACGGGGAAGCTGTCTTTGGAGAGATTCCCTGGGGGGCCTACTACCTCCAGGAGATATCAGCCCCGGACCCGTATGTAGTCTCGGATGCCAAGCTGCGGTTTTCCATCAACCGGGACAACTGCCATGTCCAGCAGATTTTGGAGGGGGAGGACGAGGTGAAGAGAACCTCCCTGACCATCACCAAGAAAATTGAGGAGGACATATACGAACCGTTTGGCGCGCCTGCGTTCCTGTACCGGATCGAGGGCAGGGACGGGACGGGGAGCTCCCATGTGTGGTACCGGCAGATTGTGCTGGGGGAGGGGGAGCGGAGCGGTTCCGTGACCCTGGCCAACATAGAGGCCTCCGACGAGAACGGCTATAAGATCACCGAGCTGCCGGCAGTCCGCTATCAGCTGATGGACATCTCCGGCACCCATGTGCACAGTCCGGATCTCTCCGAAGGATGTGTGACGGCGGATCTGAGCAGCCACACGGAGGCGGAGGCGGTGTTTACCAACCATCTGAAGGAGTGGCAGAAGTACACCCACACGTCCAACGCGGTGAACCTGGTGAAGAAAGCCAGATCCCTCACCTACCTGGAGGTGGAGTATGAAGGGCCGGAGGACGTGACCGCGTACTTTGAGGATGGAGCCTTCGACATGGCGGCCAGCCGGGATTTCCTCAACCGCTATCTGACGGTCACCGCCTACTATGATGCGGCGGACGAGAGCGGGGATCTCTTCCGCAACCTGTCCCCGGGAGAGTACCGGCTGGAGCCGGGAACCTTGGAGGGCCAGGGGGGAGCAGCCCCCTACACCTACCACATCCGGGTGGTTTACCAGGAGAGCGGGGTGGAGAGAGAGGGCAGCTTCCAGGTGATGGCCCAGGCGGAAAAAGCCCTGTACACGCTGATCTACCATGATCCCCATGGAAAGAATACGGGGACGGCGGAGCAGAAGGTGCGGTACGGGAGCACGGTGCTGCTGAACCCGGACGCGCCCGCCGGATACGCCTTCGGCGGCTGGTATGAGTCGGCGGGCTTCGAGGGACAGCCGTACGGCGGAGGAGAGACGTACGCCAACGAGGACAGAAGCCAGGTGGATCTCTACGGAAAATGGACGCCCATGACCTACCCCATCGCCTATCACCTGAACGGGGGAACCATGGCGCAGGGACCGGCCTCCTACACGGTGGAGACGGACTCCTTCACGCTGCCGGTGCCCGCCAGGGCAGGGTATGAGTTTGCCGGCTGGACCGGCTCCAACGGGAGTACGCCCCAGAAGACAGTGACGATCGCCAGGGGAAGCACGGGGGACAAGGTCTTCTATGCCAACTGGACGCCGATAAACTACACTATCACCTACCAGCTGAACGGGGGAACCATGACGGGACAGAAGACCGTCTACACCGTTGAGACGGCTGACTTCGTGCTGCCGCAGCCAGGGAGAGACGGATTTGAATTCACCGGCTGGACCGGTTCCAACGGAAGCACGCCCCAGACGGATGTGGTGATCCGGCGGGGAACCATGGGAAATCTCTCCTACACGGCAAACTGGAGAGAGCTGTACGGGGTGCTGGATGAGGGGCCTGATTTCAACGGGACCGTCAAGGAGCTGTCCACAGGGCAGAAGAGCCACACGGGGACTGCCAACACGGCCATAAAGAGCATTCAGGTGACGAGAACCGCTCCCGAGGGAGTGGAGACCGCCCTGGTGTCCGCACCGGAAAGCCCGGTGAAGATTTACGCCTACTTTGACGGGAGCACGGGGACGATCTACATCGTCAGCCCCGTTTCTGACCTGCGGTTAAATCCCAGGAGCAACAATATGTTCCAGAATATAGACGCGGTGACCAGCCTGGACCTGACCATGTTCGGCAGCGCAGGGCTGAAGAATATCTCAGGCATGTTCCGCTCCTGCGACAGCCTGACGGAAATCAATCTGAGCAAACTGGACACCTCCCAGGTGGAACAGATGGCCTGGATGTTCGACAGCTGCAGGAGTCTGAAAACCCTGGACCTGAGAAATTTCAACACAGCCAACGTGCGCAGCATGTTCCAGATGTTCGGAAATGACAAGAATTTGACGACGATTCAGTACGGGAGCGGCTTTGTGTACAAGGAGGGCTGTGATGCGGAGATGATGTTTTACCTCTGTCCGGCCAACAAACCGGCCTGGAACGGCACCTGGCACCCATCTTCCGGTGGATTTAAACCTGCGTAAAGCGTCAGAAAACTGTGAAAACTGTGTCAAGCTGTTTGAAAAAAAGTGCAGGAAAATGGGAATAAATCCATTGTAT
>MHCFR05601__coassemble_1826_pt1 | contig 10817 bp, 9 predicted proteins | sample MHCFR05601__metabat2_high_PE_003 | metagenome-assembled genome bin MHCFR05601
GCTGGTTTAGGGTCTGCTCCCTCTCGTCGTTGCCGCCGATGGCGCCGCCGTCCCTCTTCTTTCCGATGGTGTCGATCTCGTCGATGAACACGATGCAGGGGGCCTTCTCGTTGGCCTGCTTAAATAAATCCCTCACCTTGGCGGCTCCCATGCCCACAAACATCTCCACAAACTCCGAGCCGGAGATGGAGAAGAAGGGCACGTTGGCCTCCCCGGCCACCGCCTTGGCGAGCAGAGTTTTTCCGGTTCCGGGCGGGCCCACAAGCAGGGCGCCCTTGGGGATGGTGGCGCCGATCTCCGTGTACCGTCCGGGATTGTGGAGGTAATCCACGATCTCCGTCAGCAGCTCCTTTGCCTCCTCCTCGCCGGCCACGTCCGAGAAACGAATTCCCTCCGTGGACTGGACATAGACGCGGGCGTTGCTCTTGCCGAAGGACATGGCGTTTCCGAATCCTCCCGCTCCGCCCATCTTCTTCATCATCCAGCGGGACATGAGCTGTCCGATGACCACGAAGAATACCACCGGCAGGATCCAACTGAGCAAAAACTGCAGGATGGGGGACATCTGCTTCACAATGGGGCTTCCGAAATCCCGGATTCCCACGCTCCAGAGCCGGTCCACCAGGAAGGGATCTTCCATCCGCCCCGTCTTATAGTAGTGGGCCGGCGTGTCCTTGTCGCTGAAGATGATCTCCGTGTCCGTCACCTGGACCTCCGACAACTCCTCGTTCTTGGCCATCTCCAGGAACTCGCCGTACCCCACCTCCTCCACGCGGGGGGAGAACAGGGTGGGCGTCACCAGCATGTTAAACAGCATCAAAATGATCAGTACGATCAGATAGTAAAAAGCCAACGGCTTTTTGGGAGGTTTTACTTCCTTCATAGTCTTATTCCTTTCTCTCATTCCTCGCAAGTCTGCACAATTTGCTGATACCTTCTATGATCTCCTCGATTCCCTCCGGCGATTCCTCCTGCAGCAGGCGGTTATAGCAGCGGTCAAATTCCTCCGCCATCTCCTGCAGCAGCTGTTCTCCCGTATCGCCCATGGAGATCACCACCACCCGCTCATCCTCCGGACTTCTGCTGCGGACGATCAGGTCCTTCTGCTCCAGCTTTTTGCAGACAGCGGTGATATTTCCCCGGTGGATTCCCACCCTGCCGCTCAGCTCGCCGGCGCTCTGGGACCCGTGCTTCTCCAGCACCATCAGCACGTGAAACTGCTGAGGGGAGAGGCCGTAGCGGCGGCAGACCGGGGTCACGCAGGTCTCGATGGCCTCCCTCAATACCAGAGACGCCTCCAGAAGTCCATTCCGAAAATCTGCAGAGGTCATCCAACTCCTCCTTTTCAAAAATACTTACTTTATGTATTTTATATTTTATTTGCAAATTGTGTTTTTTCAATGGATAAGATCTAAAATAAATATAAAATTTTTATAACTCTACGCCAAACCTCCCAGAATCTCGTCCAGCCACTCCGCGCCGCAGAATTCTCCCACGGCAAACAGGGCGCGGCAGAGCAGCTCTGTATCCGTCTCCCCTGTCCCCGCCCGGCTCCTCCGGCCAGCCGCCCGCAAAATCTCTATCTTCCGCTCCCGGATCTCCGGCCTGGCCTGCCACAAATCGTCGGTGTCATAGTCAAAAAAACGGCCGCAGGGCGTCCGGCAGGCGGCGCAGTCCGGCAGGATCTCCGCCTTTTTTCGCCGGATGCGCTCCGCGAGGTCCTCCGCCCCGCCCCAGGGCACCCCCGCGGCCAGAGTCAGTTCCGGGGCGCTCTTCTCCGCCTCCGATATCTTCACTTCGCCCGCGGCCGCCATCGCCCGCTCCCAGGCGGGACCGGTGAGGAGGGCAAGCCCCTCCCGCACCAGGCTCCCCGTCTCCTCATCCGCCGGCACCCGGTCCGCTGTCCTGGCCAGGCCGACCAGCACGCTCAGGAGGCGGTTCCACTCCCCTCTCTCCTTTATTTCGCCCATTCCTCTGCCCCTCTCATTCCAGGATCTCCCCGTTCACGGAGATGGTCACCACCTGCCAGGGCAGGAATTTGCCGCTGGCCATCAGGGCATTCTTCACCGCCCGCTCCAAGCCTCCGCAGCAGGGCACCTCCATGCGCACGACGGTGACGCTCTTGATCTCGTTGCGGCGGATGATCTCCGTCAGCTTCTCCGTGTAGTCCACCGGATCCAGCTTGGGACAGCCCACCAGCACCACCCGGCCGCGGATAAAACGGCTGTGGAAATCCCCGCGGGCGTAGGCCGTGCAGTCCGCTGCCACCAGGAGGTTGGTATTCTGAAAATAGGAGGCCGTCACCGGCGCCAGCTGAATCTGCACCGGCCACTGGCGAAGCTCACTGGCCGGCTCCGGCGCTGCCGGCCTGCCGGCGGCCGGAGCGATCTTCCCCGCCTCCCCCCGCTGAATGCTCCTGGACATGGATCCAGGGCAGCCGCAGGCCAGAGGCTCCTCCTGGCGGGAGGCTTCCGCCGCCCGCTCCGCCTCCCGGCTCTCCAAATGGCGCTTCACCGCCTCCTCGTCGTAGGCGGCCGCCTCCCGCTCCTCAAAGGAGATCGCCCCGGTGGGGCAGGCCGGCAGGCAGTTGCCCAGGCCGTCGCAGTAGTCGTCCCGGATCAGCTCCGCCTTCCCGTCCACCATGGCGATGGCTCCCTCCGCGCAGGCGCTGGCGCAGAGGCCGCAGCCGTTGCATTTCTCTCTATCGATGACAATTATCTTTCTGATCATGTTCTTCTCCTCCTCACTGGTCCCTTGACCTTATGGCCAGAGTATACTATAATCTCCCCAAATTGTATGTTGTAATTCCAACAAAAGGAGGATTTTATGTCTGACTCTGCCATCTTGACCGCCGCCCCCCTGTTCGACTCCATCTCCCCGGAGGATCTCGCCTCCATGCTCTCCTGCCTGGATGCCAGGCGGCGGGACTTCCAGCGGGAGGAGATCATCTTCCCGGAGGGGGAGTCCATCGCCCACATCGGCCTGGTGCTGGCCGGCGCCGTCCACATCGTCAAGGAGGACTACTGGGGGCGGCGCACCCTCATGGCCTCCATCGGCCCCGGAGAATGCTTCGGGGAAGCCTATGCGTGTTCGCCGGCTTCCCCGTTTCCCTTCACCGCCGTGGCGGCTGAATCTGCCTCTATTCTCTTTCTCAATATCCACCGGGTGCTGACCACCTGCTCCTCCGCCTGCCAGTTTCACGCCCGGCTGATCCGCAATCTTCTCACCGTCCTGGCGGACAGCAATCAGCGTCTGGCCCGAAAAATCGAGTGCACCTCCCCCCGGACCATCCGGGAAAAGCTGCTCTCCTACCTCTCCTCCCAGGCCAGGCGCTCCCGCTCCTCCGCCTTCACCCTGCCCTTCTCCAGAGGACAGCTGGCGGAGTATCTGGCCGTGGACCGCAGCGCCATGACGGTGGAACTCTATAAGCTGAAGGATGAGGGGATCATCTGGTTTGAGAAGCGGAAGTTCCGCCTTCTCTCCCCCGACTTCAAATCCCAGGATTCTCCTCGTCCGCCAGTGTGATCCGCCCTTCCCGGACCATCCGGCAGAACATGGCCGCCAGCTCCGGGTCAAACTGCGTCCCGGCTCCCCGCTCCAGCTCTCTCAAAGCCTCCTCCAGGGGAATCCGGTGCTTGTAGCAGCGCTTGGACACCATGGCGTCAAAGGAATCCACGATGCAGAGGATCCTGGCCGCCAGGGGGATGTCGTTGCCGGCAATCCGCCTGGGATATCCCTTTCCGTCGTAGCGCTCGTGGTGGCCGATGACGGCGGGAATGACGTAATCCATCATGGGCAGATGGCGGATGATCTCCACCGACGCCGCCACATGATTCTTCATCACCTCGTACTCCTCCGCCGTCAGTTTTCCGTTCTTGTTCAGAATATTTTCCGGAATGCCGATCTTGCCGATGTCGTGGAGCAGGCCGGCCTCCTTCACAATCTCCTGGAAATCCTCGCTCCCGCCGGCCTCCCTGGCCAGGGCTTCCCCGTAGTTCGCCACATTTTTCGAGTGCTGGAAGGTGTAGTGGTCCTTGGCGTCGATGGCCGCCGTCAGGGCGTAGATGGTGGGGGCGTACTCCTGGTATTTGCTCTTGTGCCGCTCCGTGTCCTGGGCCCCCGTCTTCTCGCTGACAAACTGGTCGGAGTAGACGATGATGCCGTTTTTCCCCTCTTTTTTCACCTGATAGACCGCCAGCTCCGCGTTGATGAGCATCTCGTTCACCGAGGTGGCCGCGTAGGGGATGGCGCAGATTCCGCAGCTCACCGTCAGGGCCTTGCGGAAGGTATCCGCCTCCTCCCTCTGCCGGTTGATGTTGTTGATCTGCACGCTGATGTTCTCCGTCAGCCCCCGGGCGGAAAAGATATCATAGTCCGGGAGAACCACGGCGAACTCCTTCCCGCTGTAGCGGGCGGTGTAGCCGCTCTCCCCCACCGTGCCGCTCACAATGCGGGCCACCCGGCGGAGGGCCTCATCCCCCTCCTTCTCCCCGTAGAGCTGATTGTAGAGTTTGAAATCGTCCAGGGAGAGGAAAATCAGGGCCAGGGAGGTGTTTTTGCACCGCTCAAAGCACTCCTCCACCCGCTTGAGGAAATATTCTTTGTTTAATAGGCCCGTCAGGCGGTCCGTGCAGGCCTCCCGGTAGGTCTTCTCGTACATCCGGGAATTTTTCACCGCGATGGAGCTGACGGACTGGATGGAGCGGAGCAGGCTGAGATCCTCGTTGGTAAAGCGCTCCCGCTTTCCCCGCCTGCTCTCCTTCGCCCCGAGGAACACCACTCCCACCAGATCCTCCCCGTCCTTTAAGGGCATGAAGCACTCCACCTTCATGGCGTCCAGGGCGAGCTTCTCCTCCTCCCACAGGGACTTGTACTCCACCGTGCGCTTAAAATCCCGGAGCAGCAGGCACTCCCCGTCCCGCCGCAGGATTTCCACCAGGGGATGGTCCGTGCTCATGGAAAAACTCCGGTCGTCCAGGGGACTGCTGCTGTAGATCATGGGATAGCGGCCCTCTTCGTCCCCCACACAGATGTACGCCCGCTTCACATTCAGCGTCCGGCTCAGCATGGACAGCATGGCCTCAAAGATCTCCTGCATCCGCAGGCTGGAGGAGATCTCCGACGCGTAGCGGCTCAGCTGCTCCGTGCGGCTGGACTCGTCGCCGATGAAAATCCGGTCAAAGAGCATTTTCATGATCAGATAAATGATCCATGTGGCGATGCTGGTGAGCACCACCACCACCATGACGCTCACGGAATTCAGGGAGGGAACCCGCCGCTGAATGGCCTCGTTCAGGGACTGGGCAAAGTTGTAGAAGGCCATGATGGTGATGCCGATGGCCAGCACGTAGCAGCTGGCCTTGGAGCCGATGGTGGTCAGAGTGAACATCCGCAGGCTGTAGAGACTGTAGAACATGATAAACGCGTTGAACAGCCCCGCCAGGATATCTACCGGGAAATTGTTGAACACGGAGATTCCCACATTTCCCACCAAGAGCACCACGATGCCCAAGAGGACGGCGCTCAGCTTCTTCGCCCTCTCCGGGTCCCGTTTCCCCGCCTTGAAGACCATGACAAACATGTGGACCACCGCCCCCAGGCACAGGCCGTACATGATGCACACCTGCCAGCCCATGTGATAGACGAAGGATACTCCTGTGCCGGAGACAACGATCTGGGGGGCCGGCAGAAACCACTCCGTCAGCCAGTTGACCGCCGTCCCCGCCGCCAGCAAAATCCCCCACACCCGGCAGCCGTCCTTCCGGGAAATCCGGCAGAACTCCCGGATAAAGCACAGGTAGGCGTAGGGCAGCATCCAGATGCCGGTCAGGGACACGTGGTACCAGAACCGGTAGGACGGCAGCATCTGGATCCGCATGAGCAGGGAGCCGCCCGTCCACAGAATCATGGTGATGAGCACCAGCATAAAGTGGACGATCAGCTTATTTTTCTTGGCAGGGAGAAAGATAACTAGAAAAAACAGGTAGCAGTACAGAGCCGCCAACGAAATAAATACATAACTGCTCATCTCTAATGTCTCCTTTGTGCATACAGCTCTTCCTGCATCTTTACCATCTCCCGCACGTCGTGGACGTCCGGGTTGATGCGGCGGAGCGTTTTTCCTCTGTATTTCCTGTAATTTTCAAAGGTACCGCATTTCACAATGGTAATCTCCAGGGGATCCATCCCCAGAATCCGCTTTAAATCGTGGTAGTCCTGATCCACGTACTTGAAATAGATGGTCAGGTGCTCCTTCAGGATCTCCCTGCTGACGGCAGAGTGGAGAGCCGCGTCCGGGGTGAGCTCCACGTACAGGTGGAGGTAGGGCCTCCCCTTGTCGGCGGTAAATTCTTTTAGGGCCGTCCAGTCCTGGATGCCAAGGCCGGACAGGCGGATCACGTTCTCGATGGAGTTCTCCGAGATGCGGGTAAAGCCCGCAATATCGATGATGTTGGGAACCCGGTCAATGTACTCAAACCGGGGAATTCTCGTCTCGTCCTCCCGGCTGGTCAGGCCCACGCAGCGGTACATATCCCCCACCCGGTATCGGGCGAAGGCTCCGCCCTTGAACACGGTGAGCACGATCTCGTACACCTCCCCCACCTGCACCTCATCCATGCAGAAGGTGCGGGGACAGTAGGAGGGATCCTCCATGTTCCGGTACATCTCCTCCTCAGGCATGAACTCGTAGAAACAGGTGTCCGGGAAGAAATACAGCCCATTCCGGCTCCAGGTCTCGATGCCGATGCAGCTGGGCTCCGTGCCGGAGAATACCTCGATGGGGCGGACGCCCCACAGATCCTCCAGGTCGTCCTTGTAGCACCGGTTGTCCGTGCCGGCGCAGACAAAGCCCTTCAGGGTGAACAGGTCCTTGGGCTTCAGGTCCCGATTCTCCTTCCTGCAGGTCTGCTTGGCCTTCAGATAGCGGAGAGTCATGGAGGGGGACATGGACATCAGGGCTTTCAGCTTTGAGCCGCCCTTTCCCCCCTCCGACATGGCCGCCACGCTGAGGCTCACATAGTAGGCGACGCTCCCCAGGCCGAAGAAGAAGTCGATTCCCTTCTTCATCCCCAGCTTGAACCCCCTCTTATTGCGCTCGGAGAAGGTCATGTTCACCGCCTCCGACACCGGCGGTAGAAATTCCACGTCGATCTCATCCTTGAGTCCCAGGGGAATCAGGCCGGTGGTGTAGGGCAGGGGCGCCAGGGCGTAGAGAAATGTGTCCCCCGGCTCAATGTCGAATTTCCCCTTCTCGTTGCTGGTGGAGAGGATCATGCAGGCCAGCACATTGGTCTTGTAGGTCTGGAGCATTCCCCTGGTATAGGGGGCCGTCTTGATGGGATGTTTTCCCCCCTCCCAGGTGGTCTGAATCCAGATGATGGGCTTCTCCGGCAGCATCTCCTCCTTCTTCTGCAGAAGCACATCCGCATAGTCGTCGTAGGTGGTGAGGGGCACCATCTGCCGGAACTCCTCGATGGTCCTGGGCCTCCTCCCCTTCAGAATCTTCTGGCCCAGGGGGGAGGCGCACCAGAGATCCATCTGCTCTTTCAGCAGCCGGTTCTGGATCGCCATATATTCGTCCATGGACAAGTCCAGAAATCCACAGTATTCCCGCCAGATCTGTTCGTACTCCCCGTTTTTCAGTTTCTCCTCGAATGTCATTGTCTTGCCTTTCCTCTGACGGGGAACAAAAAGGGCACATCCCTCCTGTATTCTCCGTAATCTGAAAACTCTCGTGTAAAGATAATCCGGTCCTGGTACCAGGCGTACAGCAGGTTCAGCCCGGAATAGAACATTCCCGCCGCCAACTGCCGCTCCCCGGCCGCCAGCCCCAGAAATAAAAAGCAGAAAAAGAAAGCCAGGATGCCCGGATGGCGGCAGTAGCCATAGAGACCGGAGCGGCAAACCCGCCCCCCGGCCGCCTCCTTCCGGTAGGTGTCATCAAAGGGGAGGGCAAAAAACAGGGCATAGATCAAGGCGCAGAGGCTCGCCGCCGCCGGGATCAGCCACAGCAGGCGCAGGCCTCTGCCGCTCTGAAACGCCTCCCATATAAATAGGACTCCCGTCACTGCCAGAATGATGCATCCCGCGGAAAAAAAGCTTGTCATCCACCGATTTTTCCAAAAAATCCGGTTCCAATCGTACAGAAAAAACAGGGCGAAGGCCCCGATCCCCGCAAGCCACTCCATCCTCAGCCCTCCTCAAAGCCGGCGATCCCAAAGGCGCCGGGGCCGCCGTGGCAGGAGATCACGCAGCCGATGGGGAAGGTATACACCTGCCGGAATCCCCGGCTCGTCACCTCCGCCTTCAGGCGCTCCAGAAGGTCCAGGGAGAATCCCTCCACATAAAACAAAATCAGGCGGTCCTTCTCCAGATGATTCTCCCGCAGGTAATCGTCCAGCACCTGGAAAGCCGTCTTCTCCATCTTGCCCCTGTATTTCTTTGACGCCTTCAGCTCGCCGTTCTCGATGCGGATCAGGGGCTTCACGTTCAGCAGGGACGCCCCCAGGTAAGCCGCGTTGGACACCCGGCCGCCGGCCCGCAGATACTCCAGGGTATCCGGCAGGAAAATCACCCGGGCCTTCGCCGCATACCGGCGAATCTCGGGCACCGCCTCGCCGGGGGTATCCGCCTCCCGCAGGATCTCAGCGGCCTTCAAGAGCAGCAGGCTGATGCCCCCGGACACATTCTCCGAATCAATGAGAAAAATCCGGGGATCCCCCAATTCCCGCAGGGCCAGCTTGGCGTTGCGGTAGGTGGACGACGCCTTGGAGGTGTAGGATATATGGAAAATATCCGCCTCCGGGCGCTCCCTCCGCAGCTGTCTGAAAAACTCCATGTATTCCTGGGGGTTGACCGCCGAGGTGGTGGGAACCTTTTTCGTCCTCCTATACTCCTCAAACACCTCTGTCACTGGAAAACTGCGGTCTCTCCTCATCTCATTCCCGATGGCGACGCCCATGGAAATAATCCTCAGATCCGTCTCCCGGATCACTTCCTCCGATGGGTCCGAGCCGCTCTCCGTCGTCAGCAGTACATCCTTCATCCTGACACTATCCTCCACTTTTTCCTTTCGCCCGCCTTCCCGCGAGCATTGAATACAATATTCTTTCCAATTATATCGGAAAAAAGTCCCATTTTCAATAGAACTCTTTCCATTTTACCTGTTTTCCATCCTTTTTTCCACCATACTATGCAAAATGCAAGCCCCAAAATCGGATATTATAAAAGGGCGCCGCAAAATCTGTGATTTTACAGCGCCCGCATGGATCGCTCCTGTGACAGGAAATTTATTTGATAATCATGTTTGCCAGAGGCACGCCCACAATCAGCACCAGGATCATCTCGATCACCACGAACATCAGGTCGTACTTATAGATGTCCTTGGCATTCAGCCACTCCTTGTTGCCGAACAGCATCGCCGCGAAGGGGGATGCCGCCGGGGTGGCGATGGCGCAGAGCAGAACGAACATGCTCATCAGGGCCGCGATGGGGGCGGAGTTCACTCCCACCGTCAGGCTGTAGGTGGCGATGACGGGCTGCAGGATCATACCGATTACCAGGGAGTTGCAGACGTTGGTCAGCACACAGCCCACGAACAGTACCACGATGGTGAACACCAGGGGGGACATATTCTTAAACACAGGGGAGAGGATCGTATTTAAGAAGGCGATCACTCCCGTGCTCTCGTTGGTCAGCACGCTTCCGATGAGGATGGCGGATACCACCAGGAAGTAGGTGCCCCAGGCGAAATTTCTCATGTTTTCCCCGATGGTGATCAGGGGCTTGCCGTCCGCCCGCAGCACGCACAGGATCACGATGAACAGCATGGCCATGCCGGTGGAGTTAGCGCTCAGCCAGGACATGCCCGGCAGAGACGGGAACAGGCTGGGCATCAGCATGCTGAGCAGGAAGATCACGATGATGATTCCCACCATCTTCTGTCTGGTGTTCAGCGGAGGCAGAGGATTCTTGTTTAACTGCTCCAGAGTCAGGTTTTTCAGTTTGCTCACATCGGGGCGAAGGACAAACTTGGCGAACAGCATGATGGCCACCGCGCAGGCTGCTCCGAAGATCAGAGCCACAATCAGCCACTGGGCGTCGTTGATCACCACGCTGGTTCCCAGGATGTTCTGGGTGATGGTGGCGTAGTTGGAGATCAGCGCCAGGCCGTTGCTCATGTAGGGCGGAACCGGGAAGCCGATGGCGCAGGCCACCACGATGAAGATCAGCATCAGGGTGGGGTACTCCTCCTTGGGCTTCATGCCGATATCCTGGAAGATATCATACAGGATGGGCCAGAAGAGGAAGATGGGGGCAAAGCATCCCACAAAGGCAGCCATCAGGACGGAGCCGAAGAACAGCACCGCCGTGAACACCCACGGGCGTCCGATGATAAACTTTCTGGTGATGAAAAACCGTCCGATATGAGCGCTCAGCCCCGTCACCTGCAGGCTGTTCATGATGATCATCAGAAACAGCATCTGCACAACTGTGGGGTTGCCGAAGGCTGTGCTGAGCACGCCGCCCATGGCCGCGTAATCGGAGGTACCGATCATAAAGATGCTCAAAATACTGGACCAGATGGGGTCCACGGTGGACCAGAGATACAGGGTACCGATGAAGATTCCCAGAATCTGCTTGCCCACAGGCGTAATCGCCGGCATTTCCACCGGCATCCACCGGATCAGGAACATAATCGCCAGACCGATGATAAAGTGAATATACACCGTTTCTACTCTTTTCTTTGGCATAAGAAAAACCTCCAGAAGCAAAATTTGTTATAATATTAACATACTTTTTTTCTCATACCAATA
>MHCFR05601__coassemble_1829_pt1 | contig 10787 bp, 9 predicted proteins | sample MHCFR05601__metabat2_high_PE_003 | metagenome-assembled genome bin MHCFR05601
CCTCCTTGTTATTCGCATCAGTTATTCTATTTTTCGAATATCTAAAAAATCGAGACCCTAAAATTATAGCATAGATAGATAAAAAAGTATAGCCGCAACCCAGAACGTCCGTTCTTTTTTGCAGCCATACTTTTTTAGCAGATATTCCCCAGCCCTATTCATTCAGCTTTTTTCAGCAGAATCCCGTAGCTCAGATCCATCCCCAGCGCCCCCAGCGGGGCCGTGATGAGAATCGCCAGGACGGCCACCGACAGGACGATCTGGCCGCAGGGCAGCCCCATCGCGAGGGGGACGGACCCGATCGCCGCCTGAACGGTGGCTTTCGGGAGGTAGGCAATCATACAGAAGGCGCGCTCTTTCCCCGTCAAGGGCGTTCCCGCCAGGCAGAGGGAAACGCCCGCCGAGCGGAAGATGAGGGCGAGGAAAATCATCAGCACCGCCGCGATGCCGGCGTTCATCGTATAGCGGATATCAACCGCCGCCCCCACCAGCACAAACAGGAGGACTTCCGCCGCCAGCCACAATTCCCCAAATTTTTCAGACAATCGCTTTGACACAAACACCGTACTCTTGATTTTGAGCACGCACGCCATACTCACCACCGCCAGCAGGCCGGATACAGACACCAGCTCTTCCAGCCAAGTTTCAGCCGCCATGAGCAGGAACGATACACCCAAGACGACAATCACCTTCATGCTGTTTCGGACGCAGTGCTTATGCGCATATGCCGTCTCAAAAAATGCGCTGAGCAAATACCCCGTGACCGCCCCCAGAGCAACGCCGAGAACGATCGAAACCGGGATGTTGATAAAGTCTGTCCAGTTGGCATGGCCGCCTTGGGCCATATTGACAAAGGTGGAGAACAGCACGATCACAAAAATATCGTCGCAGGAAGCCCCCGCCAGGATGAGCTGGGGGATGCTTTTATCTGTGCCGTACTCCGCATCCATCAGCTGAACCATGCGGGGCACAACAACTGCCGGGGAAACTGCCCCTAGAACAGCCCCCATCACCGCCGCCTCTATTCTGGTGATCCCCAAAATTCCCGGTGCAAACAGAAAGAACGCCAGTATCTCGCAGCTCGCCGGGACGCAGGCCATCATGATGGCAGGCCTCCCCACCTTTTTCAAATCGGCGAGATCCAGGGAAAGCCCCGCTTTCAGCAGAATGATGATGAGAGCCATCTGCCGCAGATCTGCGGAGATGGACAGAATCGATGGATCCAGCAGGTCGAGGACGTATGGGCCCAGCACAATGCCCGTAAACAGCATGCCGATGATGCGGGGCAGCTTGAGCCTCTGACAGACGGCGGCCATGGACAGCCCCACAAGAAAAATGAACGCAAGTGATGTCAACATAAATTTACCTCCTTTGAGTGCGCAAAAAAGCTGATGCCCTCTGCGAATTAACAATCACAGAAGTCATCAGTTTAAATGTCACGGCAGCACCAGCGCCGGTCTGAAATCCAGGAAATCCCCCGACACCAGCATATACCGGATCCCGCGGAAATCCCCCCGGATGCTGTCCCCGAACCGCCTCTCCCCGTGGCAGTGGGAGTAGACCACAGCTGTGACGCCGTACTCCTCGGCGATCTCCGTAAAGGGAGAGGTCTCCTCCAAGATATTGGTGGGCGGATAGTGGAGAAAGAGGATGTATTTGCGGTAACCGGCCTCCCGGGCCTGGCGGAAGGATTCCCGCAGGCGGGTCATCTCCCGCTCCACCAGTTTTTCCGCCTGGAGTTCCCTCTCCTCGTCCCATCCTGTAATATTTCCCCAGCGGTCCAGGTAGAAGGGGCCCTCAAAGGTATATCCCTTGGTCCCCACCAGGGCATAATCCCCGTAGGCGGCGAAATTATTCTGCAGGAAAAACAGCCTTCCGGCATACTCCTGGTTGAGACGCTCCGTCTTCTTGGCGTCCCAGAACATGTCGTGATTTCCCCTCAGAAGAATTTTTCTCCCGGGCAGACGCTCAATAAACTCCAAATCCTCCCGGCATTCCGCAAGTTTCCTCCCCCAGGAGTGGTCGCCGGTGAGCACCAGGGTGTCCTCCGGCTTCACGATCCGGTTCACATACTTTTCAATTTTCCGCTCATGGTTCTTCCACACTCTCCCAAAGGGAGTCATGGGCTTGTGAACCTGAAAACTCAAATGCAGATCCCCCAGGGCGTAGAGCGCCATGCGAATCCACCTCCTATTCTGCTAATCTCCCCAGCTCCCAGAAGGCCACGGCGCTGGCCGCCGCCACGTTCAGGGAGTCCACGCCGTGGCTCATGGGGATCTTCACCACATAGTCGCAGTCCGCCAGCGTCTCCCCCGCCAGCCCATCCCCCTCGGTCCCCAGGATCACCGCCAGCTTCTCCTCCGCCTTCAGCCTGGGATCCGCGATGGATACCGAGCGGTCAGAGAGGGCCATGGCTGCCGTCTTAAATCCCAGCCGGCGCAGGGTTTCCATCCCCTCCCCCGGCCAGGCGTCCTCCCCCGGCTCCTGACCGCCCAGAAAGGTCCAGGGCACCAGGAACACATTTCCCATGCTCACCCGGATGGCGCGGCGGTACAGGGGGTTGCTGCAGGCCGGCGTCAGCAGCACCGCGTCCATGTTCAGGGCGGCGGCGGAGCGGAAAATCGCCCCCACATTGGTGGGGTTCACCACGTTTTCCAGGACGGCGATCCTTTTGGCGCCGGCGCAGACCTCCTCCACGGAGCGCAGGGGCGGGCGGTACATGGCGCAGAGCATCCCCCGGGTCAGCTGAAAGCCGGTGAGCTTTGTGAGCACATCCAGCTCCGCCACATACACCGGAATGTCCCCGCACCGCTCCACCAGCTCCCTCCCCTGGCCGTCCACATGGCGCCTCTCCGAGAGAAAGGAGATGGGCCTGCATCCTGCATCCAGGGCGCGCTCAATGACCTTGGGGCTCTCCGCGATGAAGATCCCCTTCTCCGGCTCATGGCGGTTTAAAAGCTGATTTTCCGTCAGGCGCGCATAGATGTCCAGCTCCGGGGCGGAAAAATCCGTGATTTCTATGATATTTGGCATGGCAGTTCTCCTCGCAGTATTCGATGTCTACACTTTATCACAAATTTCCCCTCTTTTCCAGGCGAAACCGGCAAGAAAAAAGTCCCGCGCAGCTCTCACGAACCGCGCGGGACTTTTTTCTTTGTCTCTCAGTTATCCTCTCACTCCGCTTTTTTCCTGCAGGATATCCACAATGGTCTTCTCCGTTCCCACCATGCCCGGGGAGGCGATCTCTCCCATGTGGCGCATGGTCTCCTCCGGCGTCTTTCCGTTGATGCCGTGGATGGAGTCGATGCTGATGCCGTGCATGGCGAAATCCACGGAGCGGAAAGCGGCGTCCACCGCCACAATTCCCTTCATGGTGCAGCCCTGGTTGCCGCCGTCGCAGATCATGCCGGTGATGCTGCTGGCCATGTTGTTGATGGTCCGCGTCATCTCCTCCACGCCGCCGCCGTTTAAGTACACCAGACCGCAGGCCATTCCCGTGCCGGCGGCGATGCCGCAGCCGCAGAAAGCGGAGAGCTTGCCGGAGTACTCCTTGATATACATGCACACCAGATAGCTGATGGCTGTGGCCCTCCACAGCATCTCGTCCGGCAGGTTCCGGTGGCGGCACACGCCGTAGAGAGGCATGGTGGCGATGATGCCGTGGGCGCCGGACCCGGTGATGCTCATGGCCGGGCTGTCCAGGCCGATAACCCTGGCCTCTATGGCGGCGTTGCACAGCAGGGACGCCGTCTTCTGCTCGTCGTCGGAGATGATCTCCCCGCCGTTTTGCTCCAGCAGATACCGGGCGTAGGTGGTGCGCTCGCTGTGGATTCCCTCCTCAAAGAGCTTTCCGTTCATCTCGTAGGCTTCCTGGATGAAGGCGATCTCCTCCGCCGGCACGCTCACCGCGTAATCGTAGATCTGCTGCAGGGTGTAGGAATGGATATCCGCCGGATGGTCCCCGCCATGTTCCCCGGACTCCTCCTCCCCTGAGAAGATGGTCTCGCCGTTGACCTGGATGCTCACGATGTTGGTGTGGGCGTCGCGGATGGTCACCACGGCCTCCCCCTCCTCCGCCTTCACCCTGGCCTCTATAAAAATGCGGCTGGTGATCTCACTCATATGGACGCGGATGCGGCCGGTCTTCACCATCATCTCCGCCAAGGCATTGTCCATATCCGTCACATTCGCCAGACACTCCAGACCCTTGTCCGGATCCCCCGCCAGGACTCCCAGGGCGGCCGCAAACTCATTTCCGCAGAAATTGCTGCCGGGAATCCCGCAGGTAAAGGCGTTTTTGTACATCCCGCTGTTCAGCGTCAGATCCACGCTGGCGATCTTTCCCCCCACATAGGATCTCGCCTTGGACACGGCAAAGGCGATCGCCCCCGGCTCCGTAACCCCCAGCGCCGGTTTCATGTCCCCACGGATCAGTTTTGTCAGTTCATTCATAGTAAATATCCTCCTCCTGATTGCAGTTATGCAGATCTCATCATAGCACTATATGAGATGACATGCAACCATGTGCCCGCCGCCGGCATCCTTCAGGATCGGCCGCTCCTCCTTGCACCGCTCCGTGGCGTAGGGGCAGCGGGTGCAGAACTTGCAGCCCTTGGGCGAGTTGATGGGGCTGGGCACGTCCCCCTTCAGCATCTCCACCTTCTTCGTCTTGCTGATGGCCGGATCCAGCTCCGGAACCGCAGACATCAGGGCCTTGGTGTAGGGGTGCAGGGTGTGCTCGTAGAGCTCCTCCGTCTCCGCCACCTCCACCAGGGAACCCAGGTACATAACGCCCACCTTCCTGGAGATATGGCGCACCATGGACAGATCGTGGGCGATGAAGAGGTAGGTCAGCCCCAGCTCCGCCTGAAGATCCTCCAGCATGTTCACCACCTGGGCCTGGATGGACACATCCAGGGCGGAGATGGGCTCGTCGCAGACCACAAATTCCGGCCGAACCGCCAGCGCCCTGGCGATTCCCACTCTCTGGCGCTGTCCGCCGGAGAACTCGTGGGGATACCGGCTGGCGTGCTCCTTGCCCAGTCCAACCGTGTTCAGCAGCTCATAGATTCTCTCCTGCCTCTCCTTTCCCTCGCAGAGGTTATAGATATCCAGGGGCTCCCCGATGATATCCGACACCGTCATTCTGGGATTTAAGGAGGCGTAGGGGTCCTGGAAAATCATCTGCATCTTTTTGCGGTAGGGCCAGACCTCCTTGGCCGACATGGCGGCGATGTCCGTCCCGTCGTAGATGATTTTTCCGGAGGTGGGCTTGTAGAGCCGCATGATGGAGTAGCCGGTGGTGGATTTTCCGCAGCCGGACTCTCCCACCAGGCCCACCGTCTCCCCCTTCTTTATATCCAGGGACACGCCGTCCACCGCCTTCACATACTCCACCTGTTTTCCGAACCAGCCCTTCCGGTTCTCAAAATACATTTTCAGATCCTGGATCTGAACCAGCGTCTTGTCAGCCATGGCGGATGCCTCCTTTCTGTTTCTCATACTCCTCCTTCACCGGCGCCTCCGGGTGACACATGAAGCAGCTGACCCGATGGGTATCGCTCAGCGTAAACTCCGGCACATCCATGGAGGCGCAGGCCTTCATGGCAAACCGGCACCGCGGGTAGAAGGGACAGCCCGTGGGCGGATGGAGCATATCCGGCGGCGTTCCCAGGATGGGCACCAGCCGCTTCTTGGACTGCTCGCCGCTGACCTTGGGCACAGAGTTTAAGAGGCCCATGGTGTAGGGGTGTCTGGGCTCGTAGAAGATCTCCTCCGTGCTTCCCTCCTCCATGATCTTTCCGCCGTACATCACCAGGATGCGGTCGCAGATGCTGGAGGCGCAGCCCAGGTTGTGGGTGATCAGGATGGTGGCCGTCCCCAGGCGCTCGTTCAGCTCCTTCATCAGAGCCAGCACCTGAGCCTGGATGGTCACGTCCAGGGCCGTGGTGGGCTCGTCGGCGATGAGCAGGTCCGGCTCACTGGACAGGGCCATGGCGATCATGGCGCGCTGGCGCATACCGCCGGAGAACTCGTGGGGGAAGGATTTCACCCGCTTCTCCGGGGAGGGGATTCCCACCAGCTTCAGCATCTCCACCGCCTTCTTGTTGGCCTCCTCCCGGCTCAGCTTCTGGTGGGTCCGGATGGCCTCGGTGATCTGATTGCCGATGGTGAACAGGGGGTTTAAGGACGTCATGGGGTCCTGGAAAATCATGGAAATCTGATTTCCCTGGATCTTTCTCATGTCGTGCTTGCTCTTCTTCAGGAGGTCCTCCCCCTTAAAGAGGATCTCTCCGCCGGTCACCTTTCCCGGATGGGCCAGAAGTCCCATGATGGAGAGGGAGGTGACGCTCTTTCCGCTTCCGGACTCTCCCACGATGCCGATGATCTCGCTCTTGTCCACGTGGAAGCTCACGTCGCGGATGGCCTTAACCTCTCCCAGATGCGTGAAGAAAGAGGTGTGCAGATGCTTTACTTCCAATAATTTTTCACTCATGCTCGTTTCCTCCTCTTACTTTCGCTGTTTGGGGTCAAAGGCGTCCCGCAGGCCGTCACTGAACAGGTTGAAGGTCAAAATCGTCACGGAGATAGCGATGGCCGGGAACACCATCTGGTAGGGGTAGACGTAGATTCCCGCCAGGGCGTCGTTGCACAGGGTGCCCCAGGACGCCATGGGGGCGGAAATGCCCAGTCCCACGAAGCTCAGGAAGGCCTCGTTGAAGATGGCGCTGGGAATCTGCATGGCGATGTTTACCATGATCGGTCCCATCATGTTGGGGATCAGGTGCTTGAGGATGATCCGCTTGGTGTCCGCCCCGGTGACGATGGCCGCCTTGACGAACTCCTGCTGCTTTAAGGTCAGCACCTGGCCGCGGACGATCCGGGCCATCTTCACCCAGAAGGTGAGTCCCAAGGCCAGAATGATGGACACCAGTCCCGGTCCCACCACGACCATGATCAGGATCACGTACAGGGTCATGGGGATGGAATCCAGCACGTCGATGACGCGCATCATAATGTTGTCCACCTCGCCGCCCATGTACCCGGCGATGGCTCCATAGAATACGCCCACCACAAAGTTGATGAAGGCGGCGAAGAAGCCCACCGTCAGGGAGATTCTGGCTCCGTACACAATGCGGATAAACAGATCTCTTCCCAGTCCGTCCGTTCCCAAGAGATAGGTGCGGTTTCTCAGCTTCACCGTGTCGGTCAGCTCATTCTCCCCGGCCGTGACCACCACCCGGTCCATCTTGTTTTCCAGGATGTTGTAGGCCTCCTCCAGGGAAATCTGCTCCGGGGCCGTCTCCCCGATCTTCGCGTAATAATTGACCAGGTAGTCCGCGTCCGCCGTCTCCACCATATCGGTGCCGGCGGCCTCCGCCTTCTTCTCCAGCGTCCGGTACTCGGTGGTGGCCGCAGAGTACCGGCTGTAGTCCACGCACAGGGACAGGTCGTCCACTGTGTAGTAATTTTTCTTGCCGATCATATCCTTGCGGCCGCTCTCCGCCAGGCCTTCCAGGTTGCCCTTCTCATCCATGACGATCAGGGTGTACTGGGGCGTCACGTAGACGTTCTTCCCGTTGCCCAGGGGATAGGTCTCCATCACCGCCGGCACGTTGGCCAGATTCAGGTCCTGCTCCTTGTAGGTGTAGGGCCAGAACCAGGGGATCACAATGGCCCCCACGGTGATGAGCAGGATCACAACCATGGACACCATGGCCACCCAGTTGCTTCTCAGCCGTCTCCAGCCATCCTGAAAGAAGGTCAGGCTGGGGCGTTCTATTTTTTCCGCATCCTTCTCCTCCTGCTCCAGAGGCTCCCAGAATTCTGCTGAAATTTTCATATTCTCGTCATTCATGCTATCTCTCCCAACCACTATTGATATTTAATTCTGGGATCAATCAGTACGTACAGAATGTCAACCACCAGAATACAGATTACCAGGATCACTGCAAAGAATACGGTAATACCCATGATCAGGGTATAGTCTCTGTTCAGGATACTGTTGGTGAACAGGTTGCCGATGCCGGGGATGCCGAACACCTTCTCCACCACGAAGGAACCGGTGATCAGAGCCGCGAACATGGGGCCGATGTAGGTGACCACGGGGAGAATGGCGTTGCGCATCACATGCTTGCCCAGCACCTTCCACTCGGGAAGGCCCTTGGCCCTGGCGGTGCGGATGTAGTCCTGATTCAGGACGTCCAGGGTGGAAGTCCGCATCAGGCGCACCACGTAGGACAGGGAGAACAGGGCGCTGACGATCACAGGCCCGATGTAGCCCTTCCAGTTGTCCACCCCGAAGGATGGCACCCACCCCAGGATCTTGCTGAACACGAACAGGAATCCTGTGGCAAAGACAAAGCTGGGAATTGTCGCCCCCAGCGTGGCTAGTATCATCAAGACTCGGTCTACCACCTTATTCTGCCGCAGAGCGGCGATGATGCCGAAGAAGATACCCAAGGCCAGCACCATCACGGAGGCCCAGATACCGATCCGAAGGGAGTAGGGGAAACCGGCGGAGATGATGTCGTTGGTGGTCAGTCCCTTCTTCATGTAGGAGACGCCGAAATCTCCGTGGGCGTAATCGTACAGATACTTTCCGTACTGTTCGATCAGCGGCCGGTCCAGGCCGTACTTGGCCTTGATGTTGGCGATGATCACCGGGTCCGCCATTTTCTCGCTGGAGAACGGATCGCCGGGGATGGATTTCATCAAAATAAATGTCAGGGTCATGATAAACCAGATGGTGATGATGGCCGAAATAACCCTCTTAATTATGTATCGCAGCATAGATTATTGTCCTTTCATAGTCTGACAAAACGCGCCGCCGGCATGCTTTGCCTGGTACTTCGCAACGACCTGATCCTTCGTAATGAAAAGAAAGACCGCAAAGAACCCCATCTTTGCGGTCTTTCGCTAAATTACTGATTACTGAAGAATCACAGCCTCCTTAAACATGAAGGAGTTGCTGGCGGTCAGCTCCACATCCGCTACCTGATCCTGATTTACAAGAGCTGTGAAGGACGGATAGTACAGCGGGGTAACGGGCATGTCTTCCATCAATGCTTCCTCAGCCTCTCTCCAGGCCGCGTCTCTGTCTGCTCCCTGGGATGCCATCGCCTTGTTGAACGCGTCGTCGAAGGCCTTGTTTCCAGGATTCAGAGTGGTGTCGTGGGGAGCTCCCACGTACTCCTGCCATCTCCACTGAGGCGTGTTGTTGCCGTTCTGAGAGCAGAACAGCTTGATCAGTCCGCTGGCGTCGTAGGGGCTGTTGGTCCAGCCGCCGGTGGCCATCTGATAGTCGCCGTTGTTCTTGGTGGAGGTGAATACGTTGGATTCCTCTGCCCGCAGGGTCACAGTGATGCCAAGGTTCTCGGCCAGCATCTGCTGAATGGCCTCACAGGTCTTCTTATTCTTATCGCTGTTGGAATAGGTCAGCTCAACCTCCGGGAAGCCCTCGCCGCCGGGATATCCAGCCTCAGCCAGCTCGGCCTGAGCGGCCTCAACGTTTGCCTGTCTGGGATTGATGCCGTACTCCTCTGCCGGATAGCCGTCCTCCTCCATGGTGCGGAAGGAGCCGCCGTCCGTGGTCTGGCAGGTGGGAGCGATGAAGCCGCTGGCCGGCACGCTGCCGTCCTTGAGCACCTGCTCCACAAGCTGCTTTCTGTCGAGAGCGTAGGCCACAGCCTTTCTCACATGTACATTGTCAAAGGGCGCCTTGTCCACGTTGAAGTTCAGGAACTGAGCTCCCGTGTCGGCGCTGACGATCACGTTGGGATCCTCGGCCACGATCTGGGGGATCTGCTCGGAGGGAAGATGATCCATCACGTCGATCTCGCCAGCCTGGTAGGCCTGGTAAGCCGTGTTGTCGTCGGTGATGATGACGGCGCGGATTCCGGGGATGGTCACAGCGTCTGCGTCATAGTAGTTGGGGTTCTTCTTGAACAGCATATGGGAACCAACCTGGTATTCCTCCAGCATGAACGGTCCGTTGCTGACACAGGTCTCAGGCTTCTTCTCCCAGCCCTCTCCGGCCGCTTCCACCACGTCCTGCTTGATGGGAAGGTACACGTCGTTGGCAACCAGCTGCGGGAAGAACGGGGTCACGTTCTTCAGGACTACCTCGAAGGTGTAGTCGTCGATGGCCGTAGCCTTGATGTCGTCGTAGCTGCCGGTTCCGTCAAAGTACTCCTGGGCGCCCACCACATAGTCGGTCATGGCCTGCAGGGCCTCGGAGGCGAAGGACGGATCGCAGATTCTTCTCCAGGCGTACTCGAAGTCATGAGCCGTCACCGGATCTCCGTCGGACCACTTTGCGTCCTGTCTCAAATGGAAGGTGTAGGTTTTTCCGTCCTCAGATACATCCCAGGTCTCAGCCATACCGGGCTTATATCCGTCAGAGGTGGATACAGTCAGACCCTCAAACAGCTGTTTTACGATGGCGTCCGACATGGACTCGGAATTGTTGGTGGGATCCCACTGCTTGGGCTCCACGTACATTCTCCAGACCAGATAGCGGTCCGCGCCCTCCGCGGTCTCGCCGGCCTCAGCCTCCCCGGCCGCTTCCGTCTGAGCCTCTGTGGGAGCCGCCGTGGTGCTCTCCGATGAGCCGCCTCCGCAGCCCGCCAGAGTCGCCGCCATCATGGCAGCTGCTAGGAGCATCGCCAGTTTACGTCTTTTCATACGTTTTCCTCCTTTTTCTCTGCTTCCGATTTTACTCACAGCATAATTTTACTCATAGTATAATTATTATTGTGCAATCTGTCAATATATTGACTTTGTTT
>MHCFR05601__coassemble_1847_pt1 | contig 10641 bp, 10 predicted proteins | sample MHCFR05601__metabat2_high_PE_003 | metagenome-assembled genome bin MHCFR05601
ACCATCTACGAGTTCACCAGGAAGATCCGGGAGACCCTGGCCTACATGCCCTACGCGGAGACAGTGTTCATCTCCGCCAAGACGGGGCAGCGCCTGAACAAGCTCTACGAGATGATCGACGCGGTGCGGGAGAACCAGAACCTGCGGGTGGCCACGGGCGTGCTCAACGAGATCATGACGGAGGCGGTGGCCCTGCAGCAGCCCCCGTCGGACAAGGGCAAGCGGCTGAAGCTCTACTATATCACCCAGGTGGCGGTGAAGCCCCCCACCTTCGTGATCTTTGTCAACGACAAGGAGCTGATGCATTTCTCCTACACGCGCTACATTGAAAATAAAATACGGGAAGCCTTCGGCTTCAGGGGAACGTCCCTGCGGTTCATCATCCGGGAACGGTCCGGAAAGGAGAATTAAATCATGGAACGGATTCTGTGTCTTGCGATGGGATACGCCTTCGGCCTGATCCAGACCGGGTATTTTTATGGAAAGCTGCACTCCGTGGACCTGCACAAGTACGGCAGCGGCAACGTGGGCACCACCAACGCCCTGCGGGTGCTGGGCTGGAAGGCGGGGCTGATCGTCTTTCTGGGGGATTTCCTGAAGACAGTGATCCCCTGCATGCTGGTGCGGTTTGTGCTGTTTCAGGACAGGCCGGAGATGACCTATGTGCTGATGCTCTACACGGCCTTCGGGGTGATTCTGGGCCACAATTACCCGTTCTACATGGGATTTAAGGGCGGCAAGGGGATTGCGGCCACGGCCGGACTGATCTTCTCCATGGACTGGCGGGTAACCCTCATCTGCCTGGTGATCTTCGTGGGCACGGTGGCCATCACCCGGTTCGTCTCCCTGGGGTCCATCCTGGTGGTGATCGCCCTCACAGCCTGCGCCGTCTACTTCGGCGGCCACGGGTATTTCGGACTGGGGGAGGAGTATCTGATGGAGTTCTACGGGGTCGCTGCGGCCATCGCCCTTTTGGCCATCTGGCGGCACCGGGCAAATATCGGCCGGCTGCTCCACGGCACGGAGAGCAAGCTGGGAGAGAAGAAAAAATAGAGAATTGAGGTGAGCATATGGCAAATATCGGCATAATCGGAGCGGGAAGCTGGGGAATCGCCCTGTCCTACCTCCTTCACAACAACGGGCATCAGGTGACCGTGTGGTCGGCCCTGCCCCAGGAGGTGGAGGAGCTGAGGGAGAAGCGGGTGCACAGAACCCTGCCGGATCTCACGCTCCCGGAGGACATGGTCTTTACGGGGGATCTTGAGGCGGCCATGGATCAAAAGGACCTTCTGGTGACGGCGGTTCCGTCCGTCTACGTGCGGGAGACGGCGAAAAAGATGCGGCCGTTCTTGAGAGAGGGGCAGATCGTGGTGAATGTGGCCAAGGGAATCGAGGAGGGTACGCTGATGACTCTGTCCCAGATTTTGGAGGAGGAACTCCCCGGGGCCAATGTGGCGGTCCTCTCCGGGCCCAGCCACGCGGAGGAGGTGAGCCGCAGCCTGCCCACCACCTGTGTGGCCGGCGCCGCGGACAAGAAGACGGCGGAGTACATCCAGAGCCTGTTTATGAGCGAGGTGTTCCGCGTCTACACCAGTCCGGATGTGCTGGGAATTGAGCTGGGAGGCGCCCTGAAAAACGTCATCGCCCTGGCGGCGGGCATCGCCGACGGCCTGGGCTACGGGGACAACACCAAGGCAGCCCTCATCACCAGGGGCATCGCCGAGATTGCCAGGCTGGGCATGGCCATGGGGGGAAAGCTGGAGACCTTCTGCGGCCTGTCGGGGATCGGCGACCTGATCGTGACCTGCGCCAGTATGCACAGCCGCAACCGCAGGGCGGGCATCCTCATCGGCAAAGGTTATTCCATGGAGGAGGCCATGAAGGAGGTCAAGATGGTGGTGGAGGGGGTATACTCCGCCAAGGCTGCCCTGGCTCTGGCCAGAAAGTACTACATGACCATGCCCATCATCGAGCAGGTGAATCAGGTGCTCTTTGAGGGGAAGAAGGCCTCTGACGCTGTGCGGGAGTTGATGCTGCGGGATCCAAGGGAGGAGGACTCCGGCCTCACCTGGTAAAAGAAAGAGGACTTAGACAGTTTTGCGCGTTGAATTGATACAAAAGTATTGACATTGAAAATAGAACTCTTTATAATTGGAAAAAATCTTTTTTTGAGGAGGAAACAATTATGAAAAAAGCACTTAGCGTAGGATTAGCCGCCGCTATGGTACTTTCCATGGCTGCCTGCGGCGGTTCCGAGACCGCTGAGACCACGGCTGCGCCGGAGGAGACGACGGCTGCCGAGGCAGAGGGCGGAGAGGCTGAGGAGACCGAGGCTGCCGATGACGGCATGGAGACCTTCCTGATCGGAAGCACAGGCCCCTTGACCGGACCCAACGCCTCCTACGGCACCAGCGTAAAGCAGGGCGAGGAGATCGCAATTCAGGAGATCAACGAGGCCGGCGGCGTGAAGGTGGGAGATGTCACCTACAAGCTGGCGTTAAATTTCCAGGATGACGAGGCCAAGGAGGACAAGGCTGTCACCGCATTCAACACCCTGGTGGACGCGGGCATGAACGCCTACGTGGGCGCAGTGACCACCGGAGCATGCCTGGCTCAGACCGATTTGAGCTACGAGGCAAATATTCTTCAGATCACTCCCTCCGCATCCGCTGAGGCAGTGACCGGCAATCCCAACGTGTTCCGCATGTGCTTCACCGACCCGCTGCAGGGCCAGATGATCGCACAGTACGTGGTGGACAACGGATATGAGAGCGTTGCCGTTCTCTGGAACAATGCCGACGAGTACAGCGCAGGCATCCATGACTCCTTCGTGGAGACCCTGGACGGACTGGATGCAGGCCTTCTGGTTGCGGACGAGTCCTTTGCCACCGGCGACGTGGACTTCAACACCCAGCTGACTGTGATCAAGAACAGCGGCGCCAAGCTGCTCTTCGTACCGGCCTACTACGGCGACGTTGCCTACATCGTGCAGCAGGCCAGAGATGCCGGCATGGAGTGCGATTTCGTGGGAAGCGACGGATGGGACGGCGTCCTGGGTCAGGTGACGGATCCCGCAGTTGTGGAGGGAGCCGTGTTCTTGAGCCCGTTCCTTGCCACCGAGGAGTCCGCAGCGGATTTCGTGAGCAAGTATGAGGCTGCTTACGGCGCGACCCCGGATCAGTTCGCAGCAGACGGATACGACTGCGTATATGCCATCAAGGCTGCCATGGAGCAGGCCGGATCCATCGAGACCGACGCCCTGATCCAGGCTATGACGGAGATCACCGTGGATGGACTGACCGGACAGGTAACCTTTGACGAGAGCGGCGAGCCGAACAAGACTGCCAAGTACGTTCAGATCGTTGACGGCGAATATACGGCCATGTAATAGACCGGATTCATGTGGAAGAGAGGGGATTGCCTGATAGGGACAATCCCCGTCTTTTCTGTATGGCTGTTCGGAAGATGTAAAAGAGGTGGAACAATGTTGACAAGTATAATGGAACAATTGATGAATGGTTTGAGAACGGGAAGCATTTATGCCCTGATTGCTTTGGGATACACCATGGTCTACGGTATTGCGAAAATGATTAACTTTGCCCATGGCGATATTATCATGGTAGGCGCCTATACCCTGTACATTGGCATAGCTCTGTTACATCTTCCTGTCATCGCGGCGATGATTCTCACTGCCGCTGTCTGCTCGATTCTAGGCGTACTGATCGAGAAAGTTGCTTATAAACCCCTGAGAAAAGCCCCGCCTCTGGCAGTGCTCATCACGGCAATCGGTATGAGTTATTTCCTGCAGAGCGTCGCTCTGCTTATTTTTACCTCCACGCCCATCCCCTTCCGCTCGGTGATCGATCTGGAGGCGGTGCAGGTGGGGAGCGTGAATATCTCCGGAATCACCATCGTGACCCTGGTGGTGACCACGGTGATCATGGTCTGCCTGACCCTGTTCATCAACAAGACCAAGGCCGGGAGCGCCATGCGGGCGGTCTCTGAGGACCGGGGCGCGGCGGAGCTGATGGGAATCAATGTGAACAGGACGATCTCCATGACCTTTGCCATCGGGTCAGCCCTGGCGGCGGTGGCCGGCATTCTCTACATCTGTCAGTATCAGTCCCTGCGGCCCACCCTGGGGGCCCTCCCGGGCATCAAGGCCTTCGTGGCGGCGGTGCTGGGCGGCATCGGAAGCGTGCCGGGCGCCATGCTGGGGGGAATCGTGCTGGGGCTCATCGAGAGCATGGCCAAGGCGTACATCTCCACGGAGCTGGCGGACGCCATCGTGTTCGGCGTGCTGGTGGTGGTGCTGCTGGTGCGGCCGGCCGGACTGCTGGGCAAAAAGACTCTGGTGAAAGTGTAGGTGGAAGGAATGAAAAAGATTGCAAACAGGCAGGTGTGGTTCCGCACGGCGGTGATCGTCCTGTCCTACATATTGGTGACTGTCCTGCTGCAGAGCGGGGTGCTGAACCGTCAGTACACCTCCCTGCTGGTGCCCATCGCGGTCAACATCATGCTGGCGGTGTCCCTGAACCTGGTGACGGGCTTCCTCGGCGAGCTGACCCTGGGCCACGCGGGATTTATGTCCATCGGCGCCTACACAGGCGCCCTGATCTCCCTGAATTTCGGCAAGACGGAGATTCTCCCGGCGGCTGTGGCGTTTGCCCTGGCGCTGCTGTGCGGCGGCCTCATGGCGGCCCTGTTCGGATTTATCATCGGCGTCCCCGTGCTGCGCCTGAGGGGAGATTACCTGGCCATCGTGACCCTGGCGTTCGGAGAGATCATCAAATCCGTGATCAACTCCATGGAGATCACCAACGGGGCCAGGGGACTGACCAAGATTCCCCTCTACTCCAACTATACCAACTACACGGTGGTGTTCATCCTCATGGTGGTGACGGTGCTGGCGGTGACCAACCTGATGAACTCCAGGGATGGGCGGGCCATCACGGCCACCCGCGACAACGACATCGCCGCGGAGTCCATCGGCATTCCGGTGAGCTACTACAAGGTGAAGGCCTTCGTGTTCTCCGCCTTCTTCGCTGGCGTGGCGGGAGTGATCTACGCCCACAACATCGGCCTGCTGAAGCCGGGCACCTTCGACTACAACAAATCCATTGAGATCCTGGTGATCGTGGTGCTGGGCGGCATGGGAAGCATTCGCGGCTCCATCATCGCCGCGGTGATTCTGACGGTTCTCCCGGAGCTTCTGCGGGGGACGGACAATCTGCGCATGCTGCTGTACGCCATCGTGCTGATTGCCATGATGATTTTCAACAATTCAAAGATCAAGGAGGGGCTGATGATGAACCGCACCTTCCGGAAACTGGGAAGAAAGGAGGCGTAGGGCTATGGCATTGCTGGAAGTTAAAAATCTGGGAATTTCCTTCGGCGGCCTGAAGGCGGTGGACGCCTTCAATGTGTCCATCGAAGAGGGGCAGCTTTACGGCCTCATCGGCCCCAACGGAGCGGGGAAGACCACCGTCTTCAACCTCCTCACAGGCGTGTACAAGCCCACCCTGGGCACCATCACCCTGGACGGAAAGAGTCTGGTGGGCAAGGGGCCGGCGGAGATCTGCCGGTGCGGAGTGGCCAGAACCTTTCAGAACATCCGGCTGTTCGGGAAGATGACGGTTTTGGACAACGTGAAGGCGGCTCTCCACAACCACGTGAAATATTCAGAGCTGTCCTGCTTTTTCCACGGCCCGGTCTACAAAAGGCGGGAGCGTGAGATGGACGAGAAGGCCATGGAGATCTTAAAGGTCTTCGACCTGGACGGCTTTGCGGACACCCTGGCCACCAACCTCCCCTACGGGCAGCAGAGAAAGCTGGAGATCGCCAGAGCCCTGGCCACAAGCCCCAGGCTGCTGCTCCTGGACGAGCCGGCGGCGGGCATGAACCCCAACGAGACGGCGGAGCTGATGGAGACCATCCGTCTGATCCGGGAAAAGTATCACATCACCATTCTTCTGATCGAGCATGATATGAAGCTGGTGGCGGGCATCTGTGAGTATCTGACCGTGTTGAATTTCGGGACAGAGCTGGCCAGCGGGACGCCGGCCCAGGTGCTAAACGACCCGAAGGTGATCACCGCCTATCTGGGCGAGTAGGAGGAACGGAAAAATGGCAATGTTAAAAGTGACGGATCTGACGATCAACTACGGGATGATCCAGGCGGTAAAGGGGATCTCCTTTGAGGTAAAAGAGGGAGAGATCGTGGCTCTCATCGGCGCCAACGGGGCCGGAAAGACCACCACGCTGCAGACGGTTACGGGCATGATCCCGTCCAGGACGGGGACCATCGAATTCGCTGGCACCGACATCACAAAGGTGCCTGCCCACAGGATCGTGTCCATGGGACTGGCCCACGTGCCTGAGGGGCGCAGGGTATTTGCCCAGCTGACGGTGCTGGAAAACCTGAAAATGGGAGCCTACACCCGAAAGGACAAGGACGGCATCGAGGAGACCCTAAAGGAGATCTATAAGCGCTTCCCCAGGCTGGAGGAGAGAAAGAGCCAGCTGGCGGGAACCCTCTCGGGAGGAGAGCAGCAGATGCTGGCCATGGGGCGGGCACTGATGTCCAGGCCGAAGATGATCGTCATGGATGAGCCGTCCATGGGATTATCCCCCCTCTATGTGGCGGAGATTTTTAAGATTATTCAGGACATCAACGCCAGCGGAACCACGGTGCTGCTGGTGGAGCAGAACGCCAAGAAGGCGCTCTCCATCGCCGACCAGGCGTATGTTCTGGAGACCGGCAACATCGTGCTCTCCGGAAAGGCCTCGGATCTGATGAACGACGACTCCGTGAAAAAAGCATATTTGAGTGAATAGCCAAAACCCCCCTGCATATACTGTAACAGTACAGCAAGGGGGTATTTTTATGGACAGTTTTAATGTATACAAGGATATCCAGGCCAGGACGGGGGGAGAGATCTACATCGGCGTCGTGGGGCCGGTGCGCACGGGGAAATCCACCTTCATCAAGCGATTCATGGAGACGCTGGTGCTCCCGGAACTTGGCGATGAACATCAGAAGGCCAGGACAAGGGATGAGCTGCCCCAGAGCGCGGCGGGGCGGACGATCATGACCACGGAGCCCAAATTTATCCCCAAGGAGGCGGCCTCCATCCAGCTGGGGGACGGGATTTCGGCCAGGGTCCGCCTCATCGACTGCGTGGGATTTATGGTGGACGGGGCCAGCGGCCACATTGAGAACGATGAGGAGCGGCTGGTGAAAACCCCCTGGTTCGACTATGAGATCCCCTTCACGAAGGCGGCGGAGATCGGCACCAGGAAGGTCATCGGGGACCACTCCACCATCGGGGTGGTGGTCACGGCGGACGGATCTTTCGGGGATCTGAGGCGCGGCAGCTACATACCGGCGGAGGAGCAGACGGTGAACGAGCTGAAAAACCTGGGAAAGCCGTTCATCATGATTTTAAATTCCATGTACCCCTGCTCCGAGGAGACGGAGCGGCTGGCCGGGGAGATGGAGGAAAAATACGGGGTGACGGTGCTGCCGGTGAACTGCGAGCAGCTGAAGAAGGAGGACATCAGCCGGATTCTGGAGAAGGTTCTGAAGGAATTTCCCGTGACGGAGATGGATTTCTATATTCCCAAATGGCTGGAGATCCTGCCGGCCGGCCACTGGCTGAAGGGCCAGGTGATCCAGGCGGCCAGGGAAATATTGAAGAAGGTGACCCACATGAAGGATGTGGCCGCGGAACTCTCCGGGGCCGGGGCGGAGGCCATCCGGGGCATGAAGATAAGGGAGATGGAGATGTCCGACGGCAGCGTGGCCGTGGATGTGGACGTGGACGACAGTTATTATTATCAGATCCTCAGCGACTATGTGGGAATCCCCATTGAGGGGGAGTACCAGCTGATGACCACACTCTGCCAGCTGGCGAACATGCGGGCGGAGTACGAGAAGGTGCAGAATGCCCTGAGCCAGGTGCGCTTAAAGGGCTACGGGGTGGTCACGCCGGACCGGTCGGAGATCCTTCTGGATGAGCCGGAGGTGATCCGCCACGGAAACAAGTATGGAGTAAAGATGAAGGCGGAAGCACCCTCCATCAACCTGATCAAGGCACATATCGAGACAGAGATCGCCCCCATTGTGGGAAATGAGCAGCAGGCCCAGGATCTGATCGCCTACATAAAAGAAAACGCCAGGGCCAGCGAGGACGGAATCTGGAACACCAACATATTTGGGAAATCCATCGAGCAGATTGTGGAGGACGGCATCCAGGCAAAAATCTCCCAGATGACCGAGGACTGCCAGATGAAACTCCAGGACACCCTGCAGAAAATCATCAACGACAGCAACGGCGGAATGATTTGTATTATTATCTAGCAATGAGCCGGGCGATAGGAGAGGCGCAGAACCGAGAGGGGAAGCTTGCTTCCACGAAAGGTTCTGTGACCCTCCTATCATGCGGCGAATGCCGCAAAGCGAGAAGAAGCGAAGCGGATTCGAGCTTAGCCCGGCGAAGGGAAAGCGGAGAAGGAGCGAAGCGGATTCGAGCTTAGCCCGGCGAGGGGAAAGCGGAGAAGGAGCGAAGCGGATTCGAGCTTAGCCCGGCGAAGGGAAAGCGGAGAAGGAGCGAAGCGGATTCGAGCTTAGCCCGGCTTTTTCCTCTTCTTCCGGCGCTGGCGGAGCTTCTCCCGCAGGCGGCACAGCAGCTCCACTGCCATCTGATTTGCGATCTGTCCCACACAGACACCTCCTTCAGAATTTTCTATCATTATACCACCTGTCAGCTAAATCTTCCAGATAGAAAGCGCAGCCAAAAAAACCGCGCGGAACCCGTTTTCATTCCACCGTTCTTCATGTATAATAAAGACAGCAGGATTGAGACGCAATTTTCACAGACAAGACGGGAGGGATTCCATGAAATTGACGTTTATCGGGGCGGACCACGAGGTGACGGGGAGCTGCCATTATGTGGAGGCCGGGGCCACAAAATTTCTGGTGGACTGCGGCATGGAGCAGGGAATCAATGTGTATGAGAACGCGGAGCTTCCAGTGCCCTATTCCGATATCGATTATGTGCTTTTGACCCACGCCCACATCGACCACGCGGGGCTGCTGCCCTACATTTTTGCCAGGGGCTTTCGAGGGCAGATCGTAACCACCATCGCCACGGCGGATCTGTGCGACATCATGCTCCGCGACAGCGCCCATATCCAGGAGATGGAGGCGGAGTGGAAAAACCGGAAAGCCCGCCGGGCGGGGAGAAAAGAGGTCGAGCCCCTCTACACAGTCAACGACGCCAATCAGGTGCTGAAATATTTCTACCCGGTGCACTACGGGGAGACCGTGACGCTGTCGGACAGCCTGACCGTGCGCTTTACGGATGTGGGCCATCTTCTGGGTTCAGCCTCCATCGAGGTGTGGCTGACGGAGGGGGAGGTGCAGAAAAAACTGGCCTTCTCCGGCGACATCGGCAACAAGAGAAAACCGATCATCCGGGACCCCCAGTATCTGGACACGGCGGACTACGTGGTGATGGAGTGCACCTACGGGGATCGCCTGCACCAGAACAAGGACCACGACCACGAGGCAGAGCTGGCGGGGATTATCCAGGAAACGTTGGACCGGGGAGGAAATGTGGTGATTCCGGCCTTCGCCGTGGGCAGAACCCAGGAACTCCTGTATTTTATCCGCCACATCAAGCAGCACGGGCTGGTGAAGGGCCACGGGGATTTTCCTGTGTATGTGGACAGCCCCCTGGCGGTGGAGGCCACCCATGTATTTAACCAGAATCTGATGGACTGCTACGACGAGGAGACGGAGGAGCTGGTGCGCCAGGGAATCAACCCCATCTCCTTCAAGGGGCTGAAGCTGTCCATCACCAGCGATGAATCCAAGAACATCAACTTCGATGAGACGCCCAAGGTCATCATCTCCGCCGCCGGCATGTGCGACGCCGGCCGGATTCGCCATCATCTGAAACACAATCTCTGGCGGCCGGAGTGCGCGGTGGTGTTCGCCGGTTACCAGGCGGTGGGAACCCTGGGGCGGGTGCTGATCGACGGGGGCCACTCGGTGAAGATCTTCGGCGAGGAGATCGAGGTGCGCGCCCACATTGAGCAGATCGAGGGAATCAGCGGCCATGCGGACCGGGACGGCCTGGTGGAGTGGATCACAGCCTTTAAGGAGAAGCCCAGAAAGGTATTTCTGGTGCACGGGGACGACGAGGTGTGCGACATCTTCGCCGGCAATCTCCGGGAGAATTATCATCTGGACGCGGAAGCTCCCTTCTCGGGTTCCGTCTTTGACTTGGCCTCCGGCCAGTGGCTCACAGTGACCGAGGGCGTCCGCATCGAGAGAGAGGAGAAGCCGGCGGTGAGGAAGGCCAACACCGTCTATGAGCGGCTTATGGCTGCCGGTGAGCGGCTGCTCACCGTGATCCGCCACAACGAGGGCGGAGCCAACAAGGATCTGGCCAAATTTGCGGATCAGATCCAGTCCCTGTGCGATAAGTGGGACAGATAGAGAAGAGACAGGAGATTTGCATGACAAAGGTACAGATTTTTACAGACGGGGCGGCCAGGGGAAATCCTGACGGCCCCGGTGGATACGGGACCATTCTTCAGTTTACCGATTCCCAGGGGGTTCTCCACGAGAAG
>MHCFR05601__coassemble_1853_pt1 | contig 10611 bp, 6 predicted proteins | sample MHCFR05601__metabat2_high_PE_003 | metagenome-assembled genome bin MHCFR05601
GATATGGTGAAGGCAATTTACCTCATGTCCAGTGCCCAGCGTGTCTACAATTTTTATGAGGAGGTTCTAAACCGAAAGGGGTTTAACGGCAGAAACGGTACGACGAAGATGGCTTTCGGCCGCCGTGAGGATGGGGACCTGAGCGGAAGTAACAACGCCATGGCTTACGGCGCCGTTCCCAATTTTCTGCTTCTGATTTTCAACAGAAACTTCCCTCTTCAGGATGTGGATGTGGTGTGCCATGAATATACCCACGGGGTGGAGAATGTGATCAGCAGCATAGACAAAAGCGGGCAGGGCGGCGGCCTGAAGGAGGGCTACTCCGACGTCATGGGGGAGATGGCGGAGGCATACACCTTCGGCAGGGATCCGGACTGGGAAAACCGTTACCGGGTATTCCACACGGAGCAAAAAGGATCGCAGATCTACCACGCCGACCAATATACTTCGGGGATGGATGAGCACCACAGCAGCACTGTGGTGTCCCGGGCGGCCTATCTTCTGTGGGAGATGTGGAAGGACGGGGGTATGGGGCTGAATGACCGCATCAACAACCTGTCCAGACTTATGTACGACGCCATGTTCCTGCTCCCCATGGACGCGGAGTTTTCCGACTGGGGCTGGGCCCTCACCCATGTGGGCTATGATATGCGTGACAATGGACTCCTGACGGAGGAGGAGTGCAGGGAAATCTCCACAGCCCTGGGAGAAGTGGGTATCCACTGCAGCCCTCAGGGGGACGACTACGAGCGCTGGATGGAGGAGCTGACGGAGCTGGCATCCCTGGCTGCGGAGGCGGAGAGCAGGGATGGAACCAGAACCCTGGATTTGAGGCTGATGGAGGAGGGAGGCAGCCGCCTGATCCCGGAGATCAAGGATGAGCTTGCCGAATTTATCATCGGCACCGAGTGCCGCGTTAATGGCAATCAGCTGGAGGTGGGGAGTACCCTGTATGCTTACTATATGTATGCCCTCTTTGGGGAGGACAGCGGCAACGAGATGATTATGAATCCCCAATATTTCACCTATGACCAGGCGAATGATGTCTACCGAGCCTCCTATGAGCAAATGAAAGCAGCGGCGGAAGGCTGGGAGCTGGAGCTGGATCAGTTTGCCGTGGGTCCGGGGAGACTCGCCATTTTTGCCAGCGGCAGCCTGGTGTCCGGTCCTCCCTTCCACAATCAATATGACGTGGCCATCACCTTCAGCCGGTCGGAGTATGGAGGGGCCTTCTTCAACGGCTACAGCTTAGAAAACCTAACCCTATTTGACGTGGAGGTGTTTGAGCCGGATATAGAGGACAATTCGGGAGATCCTGTTCCCGGAGAGCCGGTTCCCGGGGAGCCGGAGACGGAGGAGCCCTTGGCCCCGGAGATCATTGTCACAGAGGAGCCGGAGCGCGATGAGGAGCAGTTCCTGGAGGAGAAGCTGGCCCAGCTGGCCGGCCAGTGGGGACTTGTGGAGCCGGGGTTGAGAGAATTTTTCGGCACCGGATACGGCGGCGGCGAGACCTTGGTGGATCCCGTCTACCTCACGGGACTCCTGTGCGGAGACATCTATGATTACGACGGGGATGGGCAGAAGGAGCTTGTGACGGTGCGGCTGATTCCCGGCGACTACGCCATGGGCAAGGGGATGAGCGGCGCGGAGATCCGCCGGGAGATCGCCGTCTACGAGTGCCGGGACGGCGGGACGGTGGAGCAGGCGGACGCCCTGGAGATGACCATCCTGGGGCTGCCGGACACCCCGGCCTACGCCTCCTTCCAGATCTTCCGGGGAACTTCCAGCCAGGGAACCCTCCTGTACCTGGATCAGTACTACGACTTGAACTCCCGGGGATACTCGGTGCGGGGCTTCGCCTACGACGGAGACGAGCTGAAGCCGGTGGGCGGCGCCAAGGCCACGGAGTACACCGAGCGGGTGATCTGCTCGGAGCTGGGGGACAAGTACGGCGAGGGCGTCAAGCTGGAGACCTGGATCGACCGGGCGGACTACAACTGGGAGTGGGATCCATCCCGCCAGGTGTCCGACCGCCAGGTGGAGGAGTGGCTGAGGGACTATGGAGATCAATTCCAGGAGGCATTGGGAACGGTAAACCTGCGGGACACCAACCCCAGGAACCGCAGCTTTGGGGATGACTTCGGCTCCCTGGAGAGCAGCTACTCCTGCTGCACCCGAAGGCCTCTGGATCACTACGAGGCCCTGGACGGCAGCCTGACGGAGCTGTGCGGCGTGCTCTCCCCCTGCGTCAATCCCAACGGCGTGAGGGGCATCGAGATGACCTGGTACGACTCATCGCCGTCGGCGGCGGTGTACCGCCCGTAGAGCGTTGCGCTTTCCGCCCCCTTGTGTTAGAATAGCAGGGATAACGGGAACAGGAAAGAGAGGGACTGGATTGAAGGACGAGAAAATTGTGCTCTGCGGGGCCAATGCATATAATCAGAAATACTATTTCAACGAGGAATTTGACAGCCTTCCGGAGAGTGTGAAGAAGGAGCTGCAGATCATGTGCGTGTGGTTCGTCCAGGAAGTGGGCGGCGTGCTGGCTCTGGAGTTTGACGGGGACGGAAACCTGGAGCTGCGCACCGAGGCCCACGAGTACGACGGGAGCATCGACGAGATCGGCAGCTACTTAAAGATCAAGCATATCCGGGAGGAGAGAAGGGAGCTGCTGGAATCCCTGGAGCTCTATTTCCGGGTGTTCTACCTGGGGATGGATCCGGAGGAAGCCGGGGAGGACAGGGGAGAATGACAGGGTTTCAGATCGGCGGAGTGAAAATCGAAAACCGGCTGGCGCTGGGACCGATGGCAGGGGTGACAGACCTGCCATTTCGTCTGCTGTGCAAGGAGCAGGGCTGCGGCCTGCTCTACACGGAGATGGTCAGCGCCAAGGCCATTCTCTACAACAACAAAAACACCAAGGACCTGCTCCAGGTTCTCCCGGAGGAGCGGCCCATCGCGGTGCAGCTCTTCGGCTCCGACCCGGAGATCATGAGCGCCATGGCGGCCAGGATCGAGGACGGGCCCTACGACCTCATCGACGTGAACATGGGCTGCCCGGTTCCCAAGGTGGTGAACAACGGGGAGGGTTCTGCCCTGATGAAAAACCCCAAGCTGGTGGAGGAGATTTTCACCGCCATGGTGAAGCGGCTGAAGAAGCCGGTGACGGTGAAGATCCGAAAAGGGTTCAACGACGATATGGTCAACGCCGTGGAGATCGCAAAGATTGTGGAGAGCTGCGGCGTGGCGGCGGTGGCGGTCCACGGCCGCACCAGGGAGCAGTACTACTCGGGAAAGGCGGACTGGGAGATCATCCGCAAGGTGAAGGAGGGGGTCTCCATCCCGGTCATCGGGAACGGGGATGTCTCCACCCCCCAGGACGCGGCCAGGATGCTGGCGGAGACCGGGTGCGACGGGGTGATGGTGGCCAGGGGGGCCCAGGGAAATCCCTGGATCTTCCGGGAGATCAACCACTACCTGGAAACGGGGGAGCTGCTTTCCAGGCCGTCGGCGGAGGAGATCTGCGCCACGGTGCTGCGCCACGCCTCCATGCAGGTGGAGCTGCGGGGGGAGCTGGCGGGCATCCGGGAGATGCGCAAGCACGTGGCCTGGTACACCACCGGCCTTCCCCACTCGGCGGCTCTGCGCAACGAGGTGAACCTGGTGGAGGACTACGAAAGCCTGGAGCGGCTGATCCAGGGGAGGTTTCTGGAGACCCTGTGCGCCGCCGGGAAGGGGGCGCGGGAGGCGGGCCGCGGGCCGGCGGATGCGGTTCTTGACAGAAGATAGGGTTTAAGATATAATACTGTGAATGCGAGAAGGTAGCCGGCCGTATACTGTATAGGGTTGCAGCCCGGCGGGCGAGAAATAAAAAAGGAAGGAAGCAGAGAAAATGGCAGAGAAGAAAAATATTCTGACCTATGCAGGCCTGAAGCAATATGAGGATGAACTGCAGAATCTGAAGGTATTCAAGAGAAAGGAAGTCGCTCAGAAGATCAAGGAAGCCAGAGAGCAGGGGGATCTGTCCGAGAACGCTGAGTACGATGCCGCCAAGGACGAGCAGAGAGACATCGAGGCCAGGATCGAAGAGCTGGAGAAATTGCTCAAGAACGCGGAGGTTGTGGTCGAGGATGAGATTGATCTGGATAAGATCAACGTGGGCTGCAAGGTGAAGGTGAAGGACCTGGAGTACGATGAGGACATGGAGTTCTACATCGTTGGATCCACGGAGGCCAACAGCCTTCAGAACAAGATTTCCAACGAGTCCCCCGTGGGCCAGGCTTTGATCGGCAAGAAGGTGGGCGACGTGGTGGATGTGGAGACCCAGGTGGGCGTGATCCAGTACGAGGTTCTGGAGATCCAGAGAGTCTCCTAAGATTTTACGGAATTTGATAGAATGCAGGCGGGGCGCTGCCGGACCAGGGATTCCTGAGCTGGCGGCGCTCTTTTTCTCTCCCTGTCCCATCCAGAATCTGATGGAAAAAAGAGGAAAGTTTCTGTATAATGGAGGTACAATTTTTCAGAGAGAGGTGAAGCTATGTTTGCAGACTATCATGTGCACACGGAATTCAGCGACGACTCCGTCTACCCCATGGAGGATGTGATCCGGGACGCGGTGAAGATGGGGATGGACGAGATCTGCATCACGGACCATGTGGATTACGGCGTGAAAACGGACTGGGAGGAGGGGATGGAGATCCAGTACCGGAAGGGGGATCCCCTGACCAATGTGGACTACCCCAGATATATGGAGAAGATCGGGCGGCTCAGGGAGGAGTACGCGGGGAAGATTACCATCCGCACCGGCATGGAGTTCGGGGTGCAGACCCACACCATCCCCCAGTTTGAGGCGCTGTTTGCCAGATATCCCTTTGACTTCATCATTCTCTCCATCCACCAGGTGGAGGACAAGGAGTTCTGGACCCAGGATTTCCAGCGGGGGAGAAGCCAGAAGGAGTATAACGAGCGGTACTACCAGGAGATGCTCGATGTGGTGAAGGCCTACAAGAACTACAGCGTGCTGGGCCATATGGATCTGATCAAACGCTACGACGAGGCGGGGATCTACCCGTTTGGGGAGGTGGAGCCCATGATCCGTGAGATCTTGAAGGTGGTGATCGCCGACGGAAAGGGGATTGAGCTCAACACTTCCTTCCACCGCTACGGCCTGGCGGAGCCCATGCCGTCCATGGACATTTTCCGGCTCTACCGGGAGCTGGGGGGCGAGATCGTCACCATCGGCAGCGACAGCCACAAGCCGGAACACCTGGGAGCCTACATCGGCGAGGGGAAGGAGATCTTAAAGGAGGCGGGCTTTGCCAGGTTCTGCACCTTTGAGAACATGAAGCCGGTTTTCTACGAGCTGTAGAGAGGGCGCTGAGGGGCTTTTTTGTGCGGGCCGGAGGCCCGTTCGCCGCTTGACAAGGGAGCGGCCTTTGGTCTATAATATTTTGAATGCGCCGTGCTGCCAGCTGGCGGCGGACGAATTTGCAGAGAAAACAGGATTTTACAGATAAAGGAGTGTAAAAAGTGGCAGAGCAGAATCAGGGAAAGGTTCAGGACGAGTTAAATCACGTGCTCCAGGCCCGCCGGGACAAGCTGGCGGAGCTGCAGGCGGCGGGGAAGGATCCGTTTGTGATTACCAAATACAATGTGACGGCCCACAGCAGCGATGTGAAGGAGAACTTTGAGGAGCTGGAGGGCAAGGAGGTCTCCGTGGCCGGCCGCATGATGTTCAAGCGGGTGATGGGCAAGGCATCCTTCTGCAACATCCAGGACCTGAAGGGGAGAATTCAGGTCTACGTGGCCAGGGACAGTGTGGGGGAGGAGCCCTACAAAGATTTTAAGAAGATGGATATCGGCGATATCCTGGGCGTGCGGGGAACGGTGTTCAAGACCAAGACCGGAGAGATCTCCATCCACGCCGAGGAGGTCACCCTGCTGTCAAAGAGCCTGCAGGTGCTCCCGGAGAAATTCCACGGACTGACGGACACGGACACCCGCTACCGCCAGAGATACGTGGATCTGATCATGAACGAGGACGTGAAGGAGACCTTCATCAAGCGCTCCCAGATCCTGGCAGCCATCCGCCGTTACCTGGCGGGGGAGGGCTTCATGGAGGTGGAGACTCCCATGCTGGTGGCCAACGCCGGAGGCGCCGCCGCCAGACCCTTTGAGACCCATTTCAACGCCCTGGACGAGGATCTGAAGCTGAGGATCTCCCTGGAGCTGTATCTGAAGAGGCTGATCGTGGGCGGCCTGGAGAGAGTGTACGAGATCGGCCGCGTGTTCCGCAACGAGGGGCTGGACACCCGCCACAACCCGGAGTTCACCCTGATGGAGCTCTACCAGGCGTACACCGACTATCACGGCATGATGGATCTGACGGAGAATTTGTACCGCTACGTGGCCAAGGAGGTGCTGGGCACCACCACCATCGTCTACAACGGCATCGAGATGGATCTGGGCAAGCCCTTCGCCCGCATGACCATGGTGGACGCGGTGAAGAAGTACTCCGGCGTGGATTTCCATGAGATCCACACTCTGGAGGAGGCCAGAGCCGCGGCCAAGGAGCACCATGTGGAGTTCGAGGAGAGGCACAAGAAGGGTGACATCCTGAACCTGTTCTTTGAGGAGTTCGTGGAGGAGCACCTGCTCCAGCCCACCTTCATCATGGATCACCCGGTGGAGATCTCCCCGCTGACCAAGAAGAAGCCGGACAACCCCGAGTACGTGGAGCGGTTTGAATTCTTCATGAACGGCTGGGAGATGGCCAACGCCTACTCCGAGTTAAACGACCCTATCGACCAGCGGGAGCGCTTCCGCGCTCAGGAGGAGCAGTTCGCCCAGGGGGACGAGGAGGCCAACCACACGGACGAGGACTTCTTAAACGCCCTGGAGATCGGAATGCCCCCCACAGGCGGCATCGGCTTCGGCATCGACCGCATGTGCATGCTGCTCACGGATTCTGCGGCCATCAGAGATGTGCTGCTCTTCCCCACCCTCAAGAGCCAGGGGGGAAGCGGCGAGAAGAAGGCGGAGAAGGCAGTCTCCGTCCCGGCGGCCGTGTCCGAGCCCATCGATTTCTCCAAGGTGGAGATCGAGCCGCTGTTCAAGGACTACGTGGATTTTGACACCTTCAGCAAGTGCGATTTCCGGGCGGTGAAGGTGAAGGCCTGCGAGGCGGTGAAGAAGAGCAAGAAGCTGCTGCAGTTCACCCTGGACGACGGGTCCGGCGAGGGCCGCACCATCCTCAGCGGCATCCACGCCTACTACGAGCCGGAGGAGCTGGTGGGCAAGACCCTCATCGCCATCACCAACCTTCCGCCGAGAGCCATGATGGGCATCGACTCCTGCGGAATGCTGCTCAGCGCCATCCATGAGGAGGAGGGCGAGGAGAAGCTTCATCTGCTGATGGTGGACGACCACATCCCGGCGGGGGCGAAGCTGTACTAAAGCGAATAGAAACCAATCATTTTATAAGAAGGACACTTTTCTAAAAGAAATTTTGGAAAAGTGTCCTTTTTTATCTACTGGCTGAAGAAAAGGGATTTGTATGGATCTGAGGTCACCCAGTGATATAGTTATGATATTTTAGTTTTCAACCTGTCTGGCTGCTTTCCCCCAGCTTCCACCCGGCGGCCATCCGTCTGGCATCCAGGAATTCCCGGTAAAGGCCAGGCCGGTCGGCCAGCTCTCTGTGGGTTCCGGACTGTACGATCCGCCCCTGATCGAGAACCAGAATCTGATCCGCATGTTCCACAGTTTTTAACCGGTGGGCGATCATGATGATGGTTTTGTTCCGCATCAGCTCCTCCATGGCTTTCTGGAGCTTATCCTCATTTTCCGGGTCCACGTTTGCCGTGGCCTCATCGAAGATAATGATGGGCGCGTCCTTCAAGATGGCTCTGGCAATGGAAATCCGCTGTTTTTCTCCTCCGGAGAGAGTGGCACCGCCTTCCCCGATTACGGTCTTATAGCCTTCCGGAAGAGCTTCTATAAAATCGTGGCAGCAGGCCTTCTTCGCCGCAGCCACCACTTCCTCGTGGGAAGCCTCCGGCCGTCCGAACTTAATGTTGTTCTCGATGGTGTCGGCAAAGAGATACACATTCTGAAAGACCATGCTGATCTGATCCATCAGAGATTCCAGAGTGTACTCACGGATATCTTTTCCGCCTACAGTGATGGCGCCTCTGTCCACATCCCAGAACCGGGCAATCAGATGGCAGAGAGTAGTTTTTCCACTGCCGGAGGGGCCCACGATGGCCGTGGTGGTCTGATCCGGAATACGGACGGAGACATCCTGAAGGATAGGCTTTTTGTCATAGGAAAAGGACACGTGGTCCAGGGAAATCTCATGGGAGACGGGAGCGATATCTGCCCCGGAGCTGTCCATTTCCGGCAGAGCCTTAATCTGGTCCGCATGGTCGATGGAGCTGCCTACCACCCGCAGGATGGCTGCGGCGCTGCCGGCGGACTGAATCTGGGAGAAGACCATAAAGGAGATGATCACCGTCATGACCCCATTGGCTAAGGCCATTGTCCCATTCAGGAAAAAGAATACGGCGGCTCCCATCATCAGCACGGAGAACAGGCGGAGGATTACCTCCTGGGCAATGTTGTAGGGCGTAAACAGCTTTTCAATGTCCAGATTGCTCTTCCGGTTATATTCCAGCGCTTCCCGAAGCTGCCGGTCCCCTTTTCCTGTGAGGTTAAAGGATTTGATCACACTCATTCCCTGAAGCTGTTCCAGCACCGCGTCCACCAGCTGGGCTTCCGACTCCTGACGCCTCGGCGTCACCTGGACTGATTTTTGCTCCATCCGGGAGGTAATCCACAGATAGAGGAGCGTCCCAGTAAGAACCAGAAGGCCAATCCGCCAGTCAAAGACGAAGACGCAGAGCATAAAGACCAGAGCGTTGATGAAGCCGCTTAAAATGCTGACAAGCACCACCGGTCCGGAGGTTTCCACCACATCCAGAACGGTAGTGGCAACCCCGGTGATTTCCCCCAGGCTTTTCTCATTAAAATATCCCATGGGGATCCGCTTCAGCTTATCGCCGATCTCAATCCTGCGGTTTGCCACCATAAAATATCCGGCGTGGGTCTGCTGAAGCTGGGTAAACCGGTTGATCACCGCCCGGCCGATGACGCTTGCGGCCAGCAGCAGGAGAGCCGTCCATGCGGCATCCGCCGTCTGATTCCCGCTGGTTAAGGCCAGGACCACGTAGTAGATGGCGCCGACCTGAAACATATGAAACACTGCGTAAAAAAATCCCCAAAAAACGGATTTGGTGATATTCCACTGTTCTTTGCCGGCAAAACGCCAGATTTTTTTCAATACCTCAATCATACTGTTTCACCATCCTTTGCTCCCATATGTGCACTCCACATTTCCCGGTACAGGCCGCTGGAATCCAAAAGCTCTTTGTGGGTTCCTTTCGCGGCAATCCGGCCTTTTTCAACGACAAAAATCTGATCCGCGTCCGTGATGGTGGAAAGGCGGTGGGCGATGACAATGACGGTCTTTCCCTTCACCAGCCGGGCCACCGCCTGCTGGATTACCGCTTCATTTTCCGGGTCAATGTAGGCCGTGGCCTCATCTAAAATGACCACCGGCGCGTCCTTTAGCATAGCCCTGGCAATGGCGATCCGCTGCCGTTCCCCGCCGGAAAGATGGGCGCCGCCTCCGCCCACCATTGTATCGTATCCCTGCTCCAGGCCGCGGATAAACCCATCGCAGCCCGCCGCCCGGGCCACCGCTTCCACCTGGGCGTCGCTGGATCCGGGCTTTCCCATGCGGATGTTTTCCCGGACCGTATCGTTAAACAGGTAGTTGTCCTGGCTGACAAAGGCCACCTGGTCGTAGAGCTGGGAGAGGGGAATCTCCTTTAAATCATGTCCTCCCAGAGTAATCTTTCCGTGTCTGACATCCCAGAAGCCGCCGATAAGCTTGGCAATAGTGGATTTTCCGCTGCCGGACGGGCCCACAAAGGCCGTCATGGTGCCTGCCGGGATGGAGAGGGAAATATTGTGGAGGGTTTCTGTTTCTTTATGATAGCCGAAAGACACCTGTTCCAGCCGGATATCCATGGAAGAGAAGGAGACCGGATGATCCGGATGACTCTGTTCCTCGCCGTTTAGAATGGAATCCACCTCCCCCACGATGGTCCCTACCTTTGCCAGGCTGTCCACGAAATCCATGGCGGCCAGAAGGGGGCCGGCGATTCCCAGGGACAGGATGATGGTGATGAGAAAGGTTTCCATCTTCAGGCTTCCGCTTATATACATCAGCCATCCGACGGGAAGGATGGTGATCATGGTTGTGGGGGCCAGAGCCCGGGAGATGGAGACGGGAAGCTGGCAGCTTTTCATCCAGTGATAAAAATAAGAGGCGTTGGCAAGCACCCGCTCCGACAATTTGGCGTAGGAGTGCTTTCCCTGGTTGAAGGCCTTGATGACCTCGATTCCGCCGATATATTCCACGAGCGTGGAATTCATGGCCTGGGTGACTTTCACAGAACCTTCATACTGCTTTCCGTAATCCTTCATCACCGCCATCATAAACGCCATTCCCACAGGAATGGAAACGAGAGAGAGGAGAGCCATTCT
>MHCFR05601__coassemble_1857_pt1 | contig 10593 bp, 10 predicted proteins | sample MHCFR05601__metabat2_high_PE_003 | metagenome-assembled genome bin MHCFR05601
CTGTAATTTTTCAGCTCCAGGAGCACGCTGTCCTGGTAAACGTCCAGCAGCTTCTCCGGCGTGTACTGGCTGGAGAGGCGGTATCGTTCCACGATCTTCACCGCCAGCTTCCGGCCGGGGAACAGCTGGTCCCGGATGGCCTTCTCCAGGCTGTAAATATCCTTTTTCTGGATCAGCCTGGGGCTTTTGATATAGATGCGAACAGAGCTTCTGTCCCGGTTGGAGGCGACTCTCTCCACCTCCACCAGGCCTAAAAGCTCCTGCAGATTCTCCTCCATATGCAGATCCGGAAATACCTCCGGAAATGGTTTCGCCATTCTACTTCCTTCTCTCTCTGCGCATTTCTTCCAGTTCCAGTTTCAGGGCCGGCAGAAGCTCCGTCTCCGGCAGCTTGCAGACGATCTGGCCTTTTTTGAACAGAAGGCCCTCCCCGATGCCGCCGGCTATGCCCACGTCCGCCTCTCTGGCCTCCCCGGGGCCGTTGACCACGCAGCCCATGACGGCCACCTTCACGCCGTCCAGGTCGTCAAACTCCTCCGCCAGGGTCTCCACCTCCCCGGCCAGGGGAATGAGGTTGATCCTGGTTCTGCCGCAAGTGGGGCAGGATACCACCTCCACGCCGCCCTTGCGCAGCCCCAGCGTCCGCAGGATCTGCTTGGCCGCCTTGACCTCCTCCAGGGGATCCCCGGTGAGGGAGACGCGGATGGTGTCGCCGATGCCCTCGTAGAGGATGATCCCCAGGCCCACCGCCGATTTGATGCTGCCGGAGTAGACGGTGCCCGCCTCGGTGATTCCCACGTGGAGGGGATAGTCCGTCCGCTGGGCGATGAGCTCGTGGGCCTTCACGCACATGAGGACGTCGGAGGATTTGATGCTGATCACCAGACTGCGGTAATCCATCTTCTCGATGAGCTTCACCTGGCCCAGGGCGCTCTCCACCAATCCCTCCGCCGTGACGCCGCCGTATTTTTCCAAAATCTCCCTCTCCAGGGAGCCGCTGTTGACCCCCACCCGGATGGGAATTTGGCGCTCTCTGGCCTTCTCCACCACCGCCCGGACGCGCTCCTCGCTCCCGATGTTGCCGGGGTTGATGCGGATCTTGTCCGCGCCGTTCTCCATGGCGGCGATGGCCAGCCGATAGTCAAAATGGATGTCCGCCACCAGGGGGATGTGGATCCGTGACTTGATCTCCCGCAGCGCTTCCGCCGCCTCCATGGTGGGAACCGCCACCCGGATGATCTCGCAGCCCGCCTTCTCCAGGCGCAGAATCTGGTCCACGGTGGAGTGCCAGTCCTCCGTCTTCGTGTTGCACATGGACTGGATGGCCACCGGATGGCCGCCGCCGATGGCCACATTCCCAATCTGAACTGTCTTTGTCCTCTCTCTCATCTGTCTCTCCTCCCCGAGCATCTGCCTAGAGCAGGCTCCGTATATCGTTGAACAGCACAAACACCATCAAGGCCATGAGAATCAGCAGGCCGGCCATGTGGACCATGCCCTCCTTCTCCTGGTCGATGCCCTTCCCCCGCACCGCCTCGATGACGAGGAAGACCAGACGCCCCCCGTCCAGGGCCGGCAGGGGGAGAAGGTTCATGATCCCCAGGCTGGCGCTCAAAATCAGGCTCCAGTAGCACAGGGTGAGGGCCATCACCGGGAGGCCGATCTCCCGGCTCTCCTCCACATTCTCCCCGATCATGGCCACGATCCGCACCGGACCGGCCACCGCCTCGTCCACCTGCACCTGCCTGGTGAAGAGCATCTTCAGGCTGTCAAAGGTGGATGTGACGCAGTATTTCACCTGGTAGGCGCTGTAGTAGAGCACCTGCCCCGGGTTCTCCGCCTTCACATAGCGGCTGATGAAGGTGACGCCCATGAGGTAGCGCCCCTGCTCTTCAGAGTACTCCGGCGTGAGCACTGTCTCCCCCGTGGTCCACTGGTCCTCCCCCGCCGGACGGCGGTACTGCACCCGCAGGGTCTCCCCGGGATTGGCCAGCATGTATATCTGTATGTCCTCGTAGGCCGTGATCTTGCGGCTGTTGACCCGGGTGATCACGTCCCCCGGCAGAAGCCCCGCCTCCGCCGCCGGGGATCCCTCCGTCACCTCGCTGATCTCGAACTTCTGGTAGCCGATGTTCAGCACGATGATGACGGCGAAGAGGAAGGCAAGGATAAAGTTGAAGGCCGGGCCGGCGAAGACCACGGAGATCCTGGCCCAGACGGACTTGTTGTTGAAGGCGCTGGGATCCGTGTCCTTCTCGTCCTCCCCCAGCATCATGCAGGAGCCGCCGAAGGGCAGGATCTTGACGGAGTACCGGGTCTCCTTCCCCTGCCAGGAGAGGAGCCTGGGGCCCATGCCGATGGAGAACTCCACCACCCCGATGCCGTTTAATTTCGCCAGAAGAAAGTGGCCGAACTCGTGCACCAGCACAATCAGCCCAAAGACCAGAACGGCCGCTATGATGTTCAGCAAATTACCACCTGCTTTCTATATAGTCGTAGGTATCCCGCTCCGCCTCCAGGATCTGCTCCACAGACGGATTCGGGATCACCGTGTGGCGCCTCATGGCGCTCTCTATGATGTCTGTTATGGTAAGATACCCGATTTTCCGATTTAAAAACATGCTCACCGCCCGCTCGTTGGCCGCGTTGAACACTGTGGGCAGGGAGCCTCCCGTCCTCCCCGCCTCGTAGGCCAGGGACAGGCCGGGAAAATTGTCAAAGTCCGGCTTTTCAAAGCGGATCTCCGCCAGCTTCCAGAAGTCCAGGCGCTCTCCCCCCATGGGCCGGCGCTCCGGCCAGCAGAGGGCATACTGGATGGGGAGCTTCATGTCGGGGGTGCCCAGCTGGGCCATCACCGCCCCGTCCTCGAACTCCACCATGGAGTGGATGATGCTCTGGGGCTGCACCACCACCTGCACCTGATCCATCTCCACGCCGAAGAGCCATCTGGCCTCCATCACCTCCAGGCCCTTGTTGACCATGGTGGAGGAGTCGATGGTGATCTTCTGCCCCATGGACCAGTTGGGGTGCTTCAGGGCGTCCTCCACCTGGATATTCTTCATCTCCTCCCTGGTCTTCCCGCGGAAGGGACCGCCGGAGGCGGTGAGAAGAATCTTGTGGATCCTGTTGCCGTGCTCCCCGTTCAGGCACTGGAAAATGGCGCTGTGCTCGCTGTCCACCGGGAGGAGACGGACGCCCCTCTCCCGCACCATGGGGATGATGAGATGGCCGGCGGTCACCAGCGTCTCCTTGTTGGCCAGGGCGATGTCCTTGCCCGCCTGGATGGCAGCGATGGTGGGCCGGATGCCGATCATCCCCACCACCGCGGTCACTACCACCTGGGCGGAGGCCTCCGTGGCCACAGCGATGAGGCCGTCCATGCCGGCCTCCACCCGCACATCCAGGTCTGCCACCCGAGCCTTCAGCTCCTCTGCCCTCTCCTCGGACCAGACCGCCGCCAGCTTCGGGCGGAATCGACGGATCTGCTCCTCCAGCAGGCGGATGTTGCTGCCCGCCGCCAGGGCCGTGATCTCCATATCCGGATGATTCTCCACCACCTCCAGGGTCTGTGTCCCGATGGATCCGGTGGATCCAAGTACTGCTATTCGTCTCATATCTCAGTTCTCTCCTTCGTATCCGCGGCCAGGGAATCCCCCGCCGCCCAAGGTCCCCGCAAAGGTTCTCAGAGAATGTTCACCGCCAGGAAGTTGACGGCGAAAAAGATGGCCGGGGCCGTAAAAATCATGCTGTCAAACCGGTCCAGCACGCCTCCGTGTCCGGGGATCAGATTTCCGTAGTCCTTCACGTTGTGGTTGCGCTTCACCGCCGAGGCGGCCAGATCCCCGATCTGGGAGATCACCGCCGCGATGGCGCAGGCCAGGGCGCAGGCCAGGGGCGGATTCTCCACCGCCAGCATGTGCCCGCCGAAGAGCGCCCCGTAGATGCCCCCCAGCAGGGCGGCCCCCAGGGCTCCCCCCACCGCCCCCTCGATGGATTTCTTGGGGCTCAGCACCGGGGCCAGCTTGTGTCTGCCAAAGAGCATCCCCGTGCAGTAGGCGCAGGTGTCACAGCCCCAGGAGCTGATGAAAATCAGCCACACCAGGAAGGCGCCGTCGGGCATGGTGCGGGTCTGGTAGAGGTAGGACAGCATCACCGGCACGTAGAGGACGCCGAACACCGCCCCCGTAATCTGCTCCGTCTTGTAGGCCGGAAAGGTGATCACGTAGATGGTCATCAGGAGCATCACCGTGAGGATCATGACAAACTCCACGTACTGGCGCCCCTCAAACCACAGGATGCCGAAGTAGGCCGCCGCCGACAGATAGCCGGCGATGCCCGCCCCGTTCTTCTCGATGCCCAGCACCCGGTAAAATTCAAACAGGCCGATGAAGGCGATGGCGCAGTTGACGGCAAAGAGCAGAGGACCGCCGCTGATCACCACCACCAGAGCCGCAGCCACCAGAACTATTCCGCTGATGAGTCGCGTGGTAAACATAGCATCCTCCTCTCCGCCTACTTCGCCTTCACGCCGCCGAAGCGCCGGTCTCTTTTATTGTACGCGTCGATGGCCTTTTCCAATTCCTCTTTGTTGAAATCCGGCCACAGGCAGTCGGTGACGTAGATCTCCGTGTAGGCCAGCTGCCAGAGGAGGTAGTTGGAGAGGCGCAGTTCCCCGCTGGTGCGGATGAGGAGATCCGGGTCGGGAATCCCGGCCGTGTCCAGGTAGGAGGCGAACACCTGCTCCGTGATCTCCTCCTTCTTCAGGCTCCCCGTCTCCAGGTCCGCCGCCATCTTCCTGGCGGCCCGGACGATCTCATCCCGCCCCCCGTAGTTGACGGCGATGATGAAAGTCATCCCCGTGTTGTCCTTCGTCTCCGCCTCCAGGCGGTTGATCCCCTCCACGATGTCTTTATCGAAACGGCTTCTCTCGCCGATCATTTTCACTCTCACATTGTTGGCCTTGGCGATCTTCAAAAGCCGCACCATGTAGAAGCGGAACAGCTGCATCAGAGCGCCCACCTCCTCCGCGGACCGCTTCCAGTTCTCCGTGGAAAATCCGTACACCGTCAGATAGCGGATGCCCATTCTCGCGGCGATCTCCACCGTCTTCTCCACGGTGACGCAGCCCTCCTTGTGGCCCATGGTGCGGGGCAGGCCCCGCCGCTTGGCCCAGCGGCCGTTGCCGTCTAAGATCAGGGCCACATGCTCCGGAATTATCCTGTTTTCTGTGTTCTCCATATTTCTCCTCCATCCTGCACTCCCGCCCGCCCCCGGACGGGAAACAGGGGCGGTATTGCTGCCGCCCCCGAGAGATATCTGTTTATTTATACCGTCATGATCTCCTTGGTCTTGTTCTCCACTGCCTTGTCCACCTCGGCGATCATCTTGTCCGTCAGCTTCTGGATCTTCTCCTCCGCCTCCTTGCGATCATCCTCGGAGATCTCGTCCCCCTTCTCCATCTTCTTGAAGGTGTCGTTGGCGTCCCGGCGGATGTTGCGGATGGCTACCTTGGTGGCCTCCCCCTTCTTCTTCACGTCCTTGGCCAGCTCTTTTCTTCTCTCCTCCGTCAGCTCCGGGAACACCAGGCGGATCACGCTGCCGTCGTTGGTGGGGTTGATGCCCAAGTCGGAGGTGAGGATTGCCTTCTCGATGGCCTTGAGCAGGCTCTTCTCCCAGGGCTGAATCACGATCATCCGAGCCTCGGGTACGGATACGTTGCCCACCTGTTGGATGGGGGTGGGGGTGCCGTAGTAGTCCACTCTCAGCTTGTCCAGCACATGGGGATTGGCGCGGCCGGCGCGAATGGATGCGTACTCATTCTGCAGCGCGTCCAGGGATTTGTTCATCTTGGTCTCATAAATCTGTAATTTTTCCTTGTCCATATATCCTCCTAGTTATACGGTCACCATCGTGCCGTTTATTTTTCCTGTCATGGCGTTGGCGATGCTGTCCTTCTCGTTTAAGTCGAACACCGCCATGGGCATCCTGTGCTCCATACACATGATGGAGGCCGTCAGGTCCACCACCGCAAGCTTTTTGTCGATCACTTCCTGGATGGAAATGGTGTCGTAGCGCTTGGCGTCGGGGTTCAGCTTGGGGTCGCTGTCGTAGACGCCGTCGATGGACTTGGCCAACAGGATGCAGTCCGCATCCATCTCGATGGCGCGCAGCACGATCCCCGTGTCCGTGGAGAAGTAGGGGTGTCCCGTCCCCCCGGCAAAGAACACCACCGTGCCCTCCTCAAAGCATCTATTGGCCTTGTCCTTGGAGAACAGCTCCGTCATGGACCCGCAGAGGAAGGGGGTGAAAATCTGGGTCTTCATGCCCTCCGCGCGGAAGATCTCCGACACGTAGACGCAGTTCATCACCGTGGCCAGCATGCCGATCTGATCCGCCTTGGTGCGGTCGATGGCGCTGCTGGTGCGGCCCCGCCAGAAATTGCCTCCTCCGATGACGATTCCCACCTGGACTCCCTGGTCCACGGAGATCTTCACCTGCCTGGCCACTTCCCGGACTGTGTCCTCGTCAAAGCCTGTTTTTTTCGGTCCGGCCAGAGCCTCGCCGCTAAGTTTCAGCAATACACGATTCGTCTTCATGGTTATCCTCTCTTGTTCTGTTGTGATTTTCCTGGGAAAATACTTTACTCAGAAAAGTATATCATATTCCCCGATATTTGAAAAGCCGTTTCCTGAAAAAGGAGGATATGGAAAGGCCGGCGGCCCTGCTCTCTCTGCAGAACCGCCGGCCACCGGTCTCTATCTATTTTTGAAGATTTCTCCGTCCTTCATCACGAAGGTCACCTTCTGAAGGGCGCGGATGTCGGCGATGGGATCGGTGTCCACAGCCACCAGGTCCGCCAGCTTTCCGGCCTCCACGGCCCCCACCTTGTGGTCCCAGCGCAGCATCTTCGCCGCGCTCTTCGTGGCGGAGAGGATGGCGTCCTCCGGCGCGAATCCGTCGTCCACCAGGAGTTCAAACTCCAAAGCCTGGCTCCCGTGGGTGCTGAAGGGGGTGCCGGTGTCCGTGCCGAAGGCGATCTTCACGCCGCCCTCGTAGGCCATGCGGGTGGATTTCTTGTGGCGATCCGCCACCATGGCGCATTTGTCCACCATCTCCTGGGGGATGCCCGCCTCCACACCGTGGCGCATGATGTTGTAGGGGGCACAGAGGGTGGGAACCAGCCAGGTGCCGGCGTCCACCATCATCTTTAGGCCCTCCTCATCCAGCATGGTGCCGTGCTCGATGGTGTCGATGCCCGCCTCCACGGCCCACTTGATTCCCAGGGTGCCGTGGGTGTGGGCGCTGGTGAGCTTGCCCTTTCTCTTGGCCTCGTCGCAGATGGCCTTCATCTCCTCCACCGTAAACTCCGGTGCCCCGGGATCGTCCCCCACGGACATGACGCCGCCGGTGGCCATGAGCTTGATCTGGTCGGCGCCCCGCTTAAAGTTCTCCCTGGCGGCAGCCCGGCCCGCGTCTGGGCCGTCCACGATCAGGCCCATGGAGGTACGCCCGGTGATGTAGGGGTTGAAATGGCCGTCGGCGTGGCCGCCGGTAGTGCCCAGGGGCATGCCGCTGCAGAAGATTCTCGGCCCCTTCACCGTGCCATTCTCGATCATGTTGCGCAGGGCGATGTCCGCAAAACCGGTGGAACCCTCGTCCCGCAGGCTGGTGAAACCCGCCTCCAGATCCCGCATGGCGTAGACGTACGCCTTGAAGGCCATGTCCCCGTCGGTGGCGGCGGACATGGAGGCGGTTCCGTCCGGCTCCCCGTTCATGATCAGGTGCACATGGCAGTCGATGAATCCCGGCATCACGTACTTGCCGGAGAGATCCACCACCTCCCAGCCCTCCTCCGGGCCGGCGGCGCCGTACTCCACCTTCACAATCTCATTTCCCTCTATGTACACGTTGGCCTGCTCTCTGAATCTCTTCTCGTTGACGTCAAACAGATGGCCGCATTTGATAACCTGTCTCATAGCTGCTTCCCCCTTTACTGTCTGTACACCGTGCCGTCCTTCATGACGAAGGCGCAGCGGGTCATGGCGCTGATATCCTCCAGCGGATTGCCGTCGAAGGCGGCGATGTCCGCCAGCTTGCCCTCCTCCACGGAGCCGATCCGGTCGTCCCACTTTAACAGGCGGGAGTTGACCTTGGTGGCTGCCAGGAGCGCCCCGGCGGGGGTGAAGCCGCAGCGGGTCATGAGCTCAAACTCGAAGGCCTGCTCGCCGTGGCGGTTGAAGGCGGTGCCGCTGTCCGTTCCAAAGCCGATGTTGATGCCCATGGCGATCATCTTCTTTAAGTGCTCCCCGTGGTTTTTCAGGCAGAGTTCCGCCTTCTCCACCATCCAGGGCGCCAGGGCGCCGGTCTTGCCGAACTCCACGATGCGGTAGGCGGCGATGATGGTGGGGATCAGGTAGGTGCCGTGCTCCTTCATCAGCTCCATGCCCTCGTCATCGATGAGCATGCCGTGCTCGATGGAGGTGATGCCGGCCCAGATGGCGTTCTTGATGCCCTCCGCCCCGTGGGCGTGGGCGGAGGAGATCCGTCCCCGGCTGTTGGCGATGTCCAGGGCCGCCTTCATCTCCTCCAAGCTCAGCTCCGGCGCCCCCGGCTCATCCCCGAAGCTCATGACGCCGCCGGTGGCCATGAGTTTGATCTGGTCGGCGCCGTACTTGAAAGTGTAGCGGGCCGCCCTTCTGGCCTCGTCCGGGCTGTTCACAATGCTGGCCATAGTGCCGCCGGTCACTCCCGGGGCAAAGCTGGCGTCCCCGTGGCCGCCGGTGGAGCTGAGGGCCACGCCGGAGACGAACATCCTGGGGCCAACCACCATGCCGGAGTTGATGGCATTCTTCAGGGCCACATCGGAAAATCCCACGCCCCCCTCATCCCGGATGGTGGTAAAACCGGCCATGAGGTCCTTCTGGGCGTTGACCATGGAATAGAGGGCAAATTCTCCCGTGAGCATCTTGGCCAGGCTGTCGGTGTTGGGCTCCCCGTTCATATTCACATGGACGTGGGCGTCGATCAGCCCCGGCGTCACGAACTTGTCCGACAGGTCGATGACCTGGGCGTCCGCCGGGACAGCCCCGTCCTCCCAGGGGGCCACGGAGGCGATGCGGTTGTCCTCCACGGTGACGGCCATATTTTTCTCCACGGTTTCATCTATGCCGCGAAACAGCAGACCGCATTTTAAAATCGTTTTTTTCATTGGTTCTCCTTTCCACGGGCCGTCTTCGCCGGCGGCTCGTCTCGTATGGGAACCAGTATAGCACTTTAACGCATTGGTGTAAAGGAGAAGTCAAGCCAATTTGGCAGCGAAATCCGCCATGACTTCCGAGATCTTGATCTGCTGGGGACATACCGCCTCGCAGCTGCGGCAGCCGATGCAGGCGGACGGCCATTTGTCCTTGGAAATGGCGGACAGGGCCATGGGGGCGATAAATCCGCCGCCGGTGAAGCTGTGCTCGTTGTACAGGCTCAGAAGATGGGGGATGTCAAGCCCCTGGGGACAATGGCTCACGCAGTAGTGGCAGGCAGTGCAGGGAACGGCGATCTTCTTCACCATACCGTCCGCGATGTCTAAGAGGGTCTGTCTCTCCTCCTCATTGAGAGGTCTCTCCTCCCCAAAGGTGCGGATATTCTCCTGGAGCTGTTCCATGTTGGACATGCCGGAGAGGGTGACGGTCACCTCCGGGAGGCTCTGGAGGAAGCGGAACGCCCAGGCCGGGATCTTTTCCTCCGGGCGCAGGGCGGTGAGCTTCGCCTCATCCTCCTCTGCCAGGGAAGCCAGCTTTCCTCCCCTCAGAGGCTCCATCACCCACACGGGAATACGGTATTCATCCAGCAGCTTCACCTTGTTCTCCGCGTCCTGAAACTTCCAGTCCAGATAGTTTAACTGAATCTGGCAGAACTCCATGTCCTTGCCGTAGGCTTCCAGGAAGCGCCTCATCACGTCACAGCTGCCGTGAGCGGAAAATCCCAGATGGCGGATGCGGCCATTCTCCTTCTGCCGCATCAGATATTCATGAATGCCGTATTTGGGATCCAGATACGCGTCGATGTTCATCTCGCAGACATTGTGGAACAGGTAGAAGTCGAAATATTCCACGCCGCATTTCTCCAGCTGCTTCTCAAAAATTTCCTCCGCCTTGTCCATGTTGGAGAGGTCGTAGCCGGGAAATTTGGTGGCCAGATAAAAGCTGTCCCTGGGATATTTCTTCAAAGCCCGCCCCATCACCAGCTCCGACTGGCCGCCGTGGTAGCCCCAGGCGGTGTCGTAGTAATTGACACCCTGGCTCATGGCATAGTCCACCATGGCCTTCGCCGCCTCCTCGTCAATCCGGGAATCATCCCCGTCCATCACCGGGAGGCGCATAGCTCCCATGCCCAAAGCGGACAATTTTAACCCCTGAAATTCTCTGTAAATCATGAATCTACCCCTCTTTCTTTTTAATTGCCTGTATTATATGCCTGTATTATATTCCTTAAAGTTTACTTTAAGTCAAGCAGTTTTCCCGAGCGAGTTCTCTCTCCCGGTTGCGCGGGGGAGGAAATAGGAGTATACTCTTACCCAGTTTCAGTGGATTCCACCGT
>MHCFR05601__coassemble_1871_pt1 | contig 10529 bp, 5 predicted proteins | sample MHCFR05601__metabat2_high_PE_003 | metagenome-assembled genome bin MHCFR05601
AGGAGAAGTATCTGTCTCTGAAAATCAGGGAGAAGCAGATTGATAAGACGACCATGAACAACGCGCTGCGGCTGTTTAGGAGGTACAATTTGATTGGCATTCTGGATAAAGACCTGCTGAAGGAGGAGTCGAGAATCATCCTCTACGATTCCATCTTGATGGCTGTGCGGGTGGAGGATATCAAGCGGGTCAGCGATATGCTGGCACTATATCGGAAGGGGGGAGCTGAAGATGAAAATTCTGAGGAAAGTCCGCTTGATTAACTGGCACAGATTTCAGGATGAGACCATAGAATTTGCGGAGTCCGTGCTGCTCTCCGGTGAGAACGGGGCGGGAAAATCTACCATCCTAGACGCCATCCAGTTTGTGATCACCTGTTCAAAGGCAAATTTCAACAAGGCGGCCCACGAGAAGGGAAAGAGAAACTTAAACGGATATATCCGCTGCAAGACGGGACGGGAGGATCGGCCCTACGAGAGGACGGGAGCTCTGTCCGCCCACATCGCTCTGGAATTCTATGACGAGGCGAGGAAGAAGCCGTTCATCGTCGGCGCGGTGATGGATTCTGCCACGGAGGAGAAGGAACCCAACACGGCGTGGTACTTGATGGACAATCGAGAACTTGGGGATGAACTTTTTAAGACTGGCAGACAGGTGAAGAGCATATCCGCCTTTCGATCAACCAACAAGGGGATTACCATGTTCGCCGCGACGGCGGCGGAGGCCCGGAAGATGGTGTTGAACCGCTTCGGCAGGCTCGAGGAAAAGTTTTTCTCTCTGATTCCCAAGGCGCTGGCCTTCAAACCCATCCACGACATCAAAGATTTCGTCTACTCCTATGTGCTGGACGAGAAGGATGTGAACATAGACGTTCTGAAGGAGAATGTCCGCAGCTACCAGGATCTGGAAAGGATGCTCCAGGATGTGAAGCAGAGAATCGGCGAGCTGGAATTCATCTGTGGAAAGGAGCGGGAGGTGGAGAATTATCTTCGGATCGACCGCTACCAGGAGTACTATATCGCCCGTGCCGGAAAGGAATTGACGGAGGAGCGGGAGAAGCAGGCGCAGGGGAATATCCGCTATGAGGAGCTGAGGCGCAGAGAACGGCAGCAGAAGCGGGAGGAGCTTGCGCGGGCCAGGGATGCCAAGGAGCAGATGATCCAGGACCTGGCTGTGGAGCTGAACAGCGATGAGGAGTATCAGGCCTTCCGCGAGCTGGAGAGGAAGGAGACGGAACTGAAGGCTCAGATCAAGGAGGATCAATCGGAACTGAAGGAGCTGCGGAAGGCCGTCCTGGCGGCGCTGGCGGATGCAGAAAAGCTCTTGCAGGTGAAGGATGTGGACGCCTGCGTCGGAGAGTATGAGAGGGTGCTGAAGACAGTGGAGGAGTGCGGCAGCCTGGTGGAGGTGTACACCTGCCTGGAGAAGGTGGTGGCCTACAAAAAGCGGATGTACGACCGGGTGCAGGCCAAGATCGCCGAGCTGAACGTGGAGATACGCAGCCAGGAAGAGCGGAAGCGGGAGCTGGATCACCAGATTGCGGAGCTGGAGGCGAGGCGCCTGTCCTATCCGCCCTCGGTGGTTAAACTGCAGGCGGCGATCCGGGAACAATTTCGCAGGCTGAACCGAAAGGGAGAGACTCGGGTTCTGTGCGAGCTGCTGGAGATCAGCGATCCCGCGTGGCAGAATGCGGTGGAGGGATTTTTAAATACCCAGAGATTCTATCTGCTGGCAGAGCCGGATGAGTTTGACGTGGCCTTGAGCGTCTACGATAAGCTGCGGGGAGCGGGAGAGGTGTATGGCGTCGGCCTGATCAACACGGGGAAGTTGGAGGGGTACGAGGATTGCCCGGAAGGTTCCTTGGCGGAGGTGGTCACGTCGAAAAATGTGTGGGCGAGAAGGTACATCCACATGATTCTGGGAAGGGTGCACCGGTGCGACCGCTATCAGGATCTGAAGAAATATTCGGTTTCCATCACCAGAGAGTGCATGCGCTATCAGAACCATGTGGTGAGCGCGATTCGGCCGGAGATCTATGAAACTCCCTACATAGGAGCGGACGCTTACAAAAGGCAGCTGAAGCAGTGCGTGAGAAAGCGGGCAGAACTGGAGCAGACCCTACGGGAATTGGGGGAGAGAAGCGAAAACCTGAAATTTGTGGTGGATCCCCTCTCCTCGGTCAGCGATATCGACGTAAAATATCGCTTGAAATCTCTGGAAAATCTGCGCACCCACGAGAAGGCCCTGGGGGACTGTCGGGAGGAGATGCGCCGCTTGGAAGCCAGCCAGACTATGATCCAGAAGCGGATCCGACTTCAGGAACTGCAGAATGAGAGAAAGCAGATCGAGGGAGAGATGGACGCCATCCAGAAAGAGATGGGCAGCGGCGAGGAGCGCATCAGACAGTACCGGGAGATGATCGGACAGCTGAGGGATCAGGTTGCGGCTCAGACGGCGGAGCTGGCGGAGTTGGCGGAGCGGTTGAGGGAAGAACTCTCGTCCTGTGAAAAGGAGTACCTGCGCCAGACCGGCAGAACAGATCTGCCCAGCCTGATCGCCAACTTTGAGCGGGCCAGGAAGGCCAATGCGACGCTGCGGGAGCGTGCGGAGGGGGAGATGACAACCGCCATGCGGGCCTATAAGGTGGCCCATGATTTCGGCGCGGCGGAGACCATGGCGGGATTTCCAGAGTATCAGGCGGAGTATGACAAGCTGAAGAACTCTCAGTTGCTGGAGTACGAGGAGAAGGTTTACCAGGCGAGAAAGGCGGCGGAGGAAGAATTCAGGGAGCAGTTTTTGTCCAGACTTCAGGAAAATATCAAGCAGGCTCAGGGAGAATTTAAGGAGCTGAACCGCGCCTTAAAGGAGATCCGCTTTAGCCGGGAGCAGTATGAATTCCTCTATGAACCCAGCAGCCGGCTGAAGAAATTTTATCAGATGATCATGTCGGATTTCAATGTGATGCAGGGAATCTCCATCTTCAGCGGCCAATTCAACGAGACCCACAAGGAAGTGATCGACGAGCTGTTTGAAAAGCTGACCATAGACGACGACTCCAGTGCCCAGGTGTTGGAGGAATACACGGATTACCGCACTTACATGGACTACGACATCAAGATCAGCCATGAGGACGGGGGATTTATGCTCTATTCAAAGGTCAGTCAAGAGAAGAGCGGAGGGGAGACCCAGACGCCGTTCTACATCACCATCGCGGCCTCCTTCATGCAGCTTTACCGCAACAGCATCGGGGGAGATTCCATCGGGCTGGTGATGATGGACGAGGCCTTCAACAATATGGATGACGAGAGAATTGCGGGCGTACTGTCCTTTATGAGGGGCTCCAACCTGCAGGTCATCATCGCGGCGCCTCCGGACAAGATTCAGTATATTGGCACGTCCATGAAGAAGGTGCTGCTGGTGCTTCAGGAGGATAAGCTCAGCTATGTGGAGGATTTCACCCATGAAGCGGTATGATGAGCGTGTACTTGGAAAGCTGCTGGACATTTATGAGAGAAGCCTGCTCTATTCGGGGAAAAATAAGATCAACCGGACCATCTCCATGGCGGTCTCCCAGAAAACCCTGCCGGAGTACTTCGACGAGTCCAATTTGCAGTTTGACGCGATCCACCAGCAGCTGGAACAGCTGGAGGCGGAGGGCTTCATTCGTCTGGTCTGGAAAAATCGAAAAAAAGGGCATATCCTGGAAAAATGCGAGCTGAACATGGAGCGCACGGAGGATGCCTACCGGAGACTGAGGAGAAAGCCGAGAAAGCAGAAGGAGGAAGAGATTGTCAGAATATGCGGGAGATACCGGGGAAAGGACAGGAATCTGGACGGATTTCTGGACTGGGTTCAGTCGCGGATAGAAGAGGGAGCCAGCATTCGGAGATATGTGGATGAGGAGGAACCGGAGGCCTTTGACCGCCTCTGCCGGCTGATCCTCCAGATTCTCTCCAACCAGGAGGAGTGCTTTCTGCGGCAGTTTTCCATCCGTCTTTTTCACGACTCCAAAACGGCGGAGAAGGATATCTCCCGGGCGGCCCGAGTCCTGGCAGAATTCTCTCTGGAGGGGAGACTTTCGGACCTGCAGGAAGAAGAAATCCTGGAGGAATATAACATATATCGAAATCCGTCATGGCTGATGATGAAGGGGAAGGGAAGATTCAGAAGGCAAACGGAGGCAGGAGTGTGTGATGTGGATTTGACGGCATTTTCAGGGGGGATTGGGCTGTCCAACCGGGATGCGGGCAGCGTTTGCTGGGATCCCGGCTCCAGGCCGGACGCGGTTGTGACCGTTGAAAATCTGACCTCCTTTCATCAGTGGGAGGCGGGGGAGAGACGGGCGCTGGGAATCTACCTGGGCGGCTATCACAACCATGTGAAGCGGATGTTTCTGGAGAAGCTTTACCAGGCTTATCCCGGCGCAGAATACCGCCACTTCGGGGATATAGACTGCGGGGGCTTTCGAATATGGAAGGACCTGTGCGTGAAAACGGGAATCCCCTTTCAGGCCCTCCACATGGATCTGGAGACCTACGAGCGATACAGGCGCTTTGGGCGGCAGCTGACAGAGCAGGATCGAAAAACTTTGGCGTCCATGATGGAGGATCCGTTTTTTGAGGGGCAGAGAGGTTTGTTCCACCGAATGCTCCAGCTGGGAGTAAAGCTGGAGCAGGAGTGCATTCCATATTGATGGGTTTTCCGGTGGGGTTGTCTCATCAATACACCAGATCCGTCAGGATCCACTGCTTCTCAGACCCCATAAACTCCGGCAGGGCCTCTGCGGCGATCTCCTGGTACTCAAAGCTGGACCAGGTGTCGTATTGCTCCCCGTCCTGGTCATAGCTGACCAAGGTGAGGGGATAGCCCTCCTCGTCGTACGTGAGTTCCGTCCAGGCCCCGTGGGCGTCCTCCCGGCGGACGATGTCTCCGGCCTCATCATAGACGTAGGTCCACACGTCGGAGGTCTCGTTTCCCTGGGAATCCAGGCGGATTTTCTGCTGGGGCAGGCCGTCCTCGCCGTAGGTCCAGGTGTACCAGTACCCCACGGCCCCGTCGGCGTTCTCCGACTTTGACTCCGCCAGCTTTCCCGACTCGTCAAAGACGTAGGTGATCTGGTAGGACTGGCTGTCGTAGCGCTGGACGACGGTTCTTTCCGCCTCATTGATCTCGTAGGTGCACTCGTCCACAGTCTCCAGGAGCACATCGTCCGGCGTGTACCGCCCGCAGCTGCCGTACAGGGGCGTCCCCTCGTAGACGGGGGAGCGGTAGGAACTGATCTGACCGTCCTGGTCTGTGCGGTGGATGTTCTCCTTTGCCAGAACCTTCACAGCGGCACCGCCGGAATCGGCGCTGTCTGCGGATGCGCCGCCGTCGGAATCAGCGCTGCCATCGGCACCGGCGCCGTCTTCGGACGCCTGAGCGGCTGCGCCCTTCTCCCCGGCGTTTTCCGCCTCCGCGCGGGAGTCTGCGCCGCCTGCGGAGCAGCCTGACAGGGCGAGGAGCAGCGAGCAGGCCAGAATCATAGAAATTTTCTTTTTCATGTGGTTATCCCCCCTTTTTTTGATGCCTTGATTGTACCTCACAGGCGGGGGCAAATCAAGGGGAATGACGGATTGACGTCCGTGTGCGGGAAAATGTATAATGAGGACAGTTACTTTGACGGAAAGGGGAACACAGAGATGAAAAAGAAATGTTTGCTTGCCGGCGCCCTGTCGGCGGCCCTGCTCCTGGGCGGGTGCGGCAGCGTGCCTGGCCTGGGAGGAGTCCAAAACTCCGGCGCGGACCAGGAGGAGGCGGGAGGCCTGTTCCAGGATGAGAGCGAGGAGAAGGAGAGCGGGGAGGAAGAGGCCGCGGAGGAGACGAGCGAAGGAGAAGAGGCCGCGGCGGAGACGGAGGAGGCATTTGCCGGGATTCCCTCCTGTGCGGCCGGCGACATCATCGTGTTCGGAAGCTACGAGCAGGACAATGACGAGGAGAACGGCGAGGAGGGGATCCAGTGGCTGGTGCTGGACACGGAGGGGGAGAATGCCCTCCTGATCAGCCTCTATGGCCTGGACGCCCAGCCCTACGGCGACAGCGGGGAGGCGGTCACCTGGGAGAACAGCGCCCTGCGCCGGTGGCTGCAGGGGACCTTTTGCCAGTCTGCGTTCAGCGAGGCGGAGCGGGAGGTGATCGTCCCCGTCACCAACGCCAACCCGGACAACGCCAGATACGGCACCGAGGGGGGAAATGACACGGTGGACACGGTGTTTGCCCTGAGCATTGAGGAGGCGGAGGCGTATTTCCCCGACAGGGATGACAACCTGTGGGCGGAGGCCACCCCCTACGCGGCGGAGCAGGGGGCGTATGTGGCGGACAACGGCTTCTCCCCCTGGTGGCTGAGATCCCCCGGGGACCACAACGAGGGGGGCTTTTGCGCCGCCTATGTGGACTATCCTCCGGTGGGCGTCAGCATCGGCGGATACGCGGCCGAGAGAGACAGCCGGGCGGTGCGCCCTGCCCTGTGGGTTAAGACCCAGGCCGGCGCCGGGAATGGAGCCGGCGCGGATGCCTCCGCCGGGGATACAGCCGCCTCTGCCGGGGGCACAGCCGTCTCCGATCTGCCCGGGACAGCCGTCCGCACAGAGGACTGTGTGCTTCGCCTGATCGACTGCCATCCCATCCAGGACGGCGGGGAGACCTTCACGTATCTGGCCTTTGCACTGCTGGGGCCGGAGGACATCGGCTTCCACCTGGAGGACGGCACCTCTGAGACGGCGGAGGCGTGGCTTGTGACCAACCACCAGCCGGGCGGATGGCGGGTGGTCACCTGCGAGGAATTGCCCGCAGGGGTCACGCTGGACAGCCTGTCCCTCAGCGTCACGGATTATGGATCCCCGGAGGAGAAGACCGTGCTGCTAAGCGACTGGGGCGAGCCCATGAGCGGCGAGGAGCTGCGGGCGGTGGGCGTGTATGAGATCGAGGGTCACCTGGCCCTGGTAGGCGGGGGGAGGACGGTGAAATCCTCCAGCCAGTACGGCTTTAACGTGGGACTGGGGCTGATCGGCGGCGAGGTGCAGAAGCCGGGGGCAAACTTCCCAATCCTGGAACATGCAGCTCAGCTGTTCCAGTTTTACGCCGCGGACGGCACGCCCTTGGCCGAGAGCATGGGCAAGGAGATGGAGTTCTTCATGGATCCAGGCACCCTGAAGGTGCGCTTTGCCCTCGCGGACGGGACGGACGCCGACCAGGAGATCGCCAGGCTGAAGGAGCTGGCTCCTTACATGGTGTACACCGGCGGGGATGGGGAGGTCCTTTCGTTCCCGTTAAATCTCGACGCCTGACGGTGTGCATATATGCGCAAGGGGGATCGCTATGAAACGTGAGAAGAAACAGCTGGAAAGAAACAGAAAAGTGTCTTCCATATCCGGGATCGCGCTGATTGTTCTGCTGGCGGGATTCCTGCTGTTCATGATCTTCAGCGTCCGCTCGCTGCTCACGCGGCTGGAGGACATTCGAAACCACCCGTTCCAGGTGATGGACGCGGGGGGACGGCTGCGCAACGACGTGGGCAACGTGCGGATCAGTTTTGAACAGCTGCGCCATATCAACACCCCGGAGGTGGTGGCGGATGTGCGGGAGCAGATCCAGGTCTTCTATGAGGACGCGGAGACGCGGCTGGATATCATCGAGGCGTGCTACCTGGGGGATCCGGAGGAGGTCTCGGCTCTGCGGGAACTCATGGCCCAGATGCAGCAGGAACAGGATGAGTTCCTGGACTATGCGGCGGCGGATAGCCGCAGCGAGGAGGAGATCGTGTCCTACAGCACCGCTCACCTGGAGGAGGTGAACGAGGCCTTCGACCAGCAGCTGAGGGGGATCCTGGACTACGCCGGGGACAAATTTGACTACTTTTATGAGCAGGCGAAATATACCGGCCTGTATTCCATCACCGTGTCCTGCATCATTTTCGTGGCGGTGGTGGCGGTGATGCTCCTCTACCGCCATGTGATGAAGTGGCAGACGGACCGGCTGAAGAACCAGAATCAGCTGTTCGACCTGCTCTCCAGGACCATCGACCACGTGTTTATGATCAACGAGCTGGACCACCCGGAGAAAAACTTCATCTCGGAGAACGCGGAGCGGATTCTGGGCTTTGAGCCCAACCCGGAAAAGATTTCCCCGGCCATGCTGTTTGAATATATGGACGAGGGGGACCGGGAGATGGTGCGGGACGTGTTCAACACCACCGGGGAGACATACTGGAACGCCATCTTCCACTACCGGAACCCGGCGCTGCCGGAGGAGAAAATTTTCGCCCTGCAGACCTACCGCATCGACACGGAGGGGCGGGAGCAGTTTATCTCCGTGCTGACGGATGAGACGGAGTTGGTCAGAAATCAGAAGGAGCTGGAGCGGGCGGTGGTCCAGGCGGAGCAGGCCAACCGGGCCAAGAGCGAATTCCTCTCCCGCATGTCCCACGAGATACGCACCCCCATGAACGGGATCATCGGCATGGTGATGCTGGCCCAGCAGAACATAAACGACCGGGAGAAAGTGGCGGACTGCCTGCGCAAGATCACCGTCTCCTCGAGGCATCTGCTGAGCTTAATCAACGATGTCCTGGACATGTCCAAGATCGAGAGCGGGCGGATGGAGATCAACCTTGCAAACTTTGACTTCCGCGCCATGATGGAGTCCTTGAACGAGACGATCTGCGGCCAGGCCCACGACCGGGGCATCGAGTTTGAGGTGGTCTTCGTGGGCGACATCGACGAGACCCTCAAGGGGGATTCCCTGCGGGTGAACCAGATCCTCATGAACCTTCTCTCCAACGCCCTGAAATTCACCCCCAGAGGCGGAAGAGTCACCCTTCGGGTCACCAAGGGGCGCCAGACGGAGGAGGGGATCTGGCTGAAATTTGACGTGACGGACACGGGCTGCGGGATCGCGCCGGAGAACTACGGCAAGATCTTCCAGGCCTTCGAGCAGGAGAACAGCAGCGTGAGCCAGACCTACGGCGGCACGGGGCTGGGACTGTCCATCTCCAAGAGGTTCACGGAGATGATGGGCGGCAGGATCTCCGTCTCCAGCAAACTGGGGAAGGGGACCACCTTCACGGTGGCTCTCCCCTTCGGATGCGTGGAGAAGCAGCAGGAGAGGAGAAATTTTGCCGGCCTCAGAGCCCTGGTGGCGGACGACGACCCGGATGCGGTGGCCCACTGCGGCCTGCTGCTCAAGAAGCTGGGAGTGCAGGTGGACACCACGGACAACGGCTACGAGGCGGCGGCGAAGGCGGAACAGGCGCAGATGGCGGGGACGCCCTACGACCTCTGCCTGATCGACTGGAAGATGCCCTTCATCGACGGGGTGGAGACCATCCGCCGCATCCGCCGGGGGGCGGCGGGGAGACGGCCGGCGGCGGTGCTGATGACGGCCTACGACTCCACGGAGATCAAGGAGGAGAGCCGCCGGGCCGGGGCCTGGTCCATCATCACAAAGCCTCTCTTCGAGTCGTCCCTGGCAGGCCTCCTGGCGGAGATCTGCGGGCAGGAGACGGAGAGGACCGGGGACAGCCAGCCGGTGGGAGATTTCCGTGGGAGAAGATTTCTGGTGGTGGAGGACAACGAGCTGAACCGGGAGATCGCCGTGGGGCTTTTGGAGGCCACAGGGGCCGCCATCGAGACGGCGGAGAACGGGAGAGAGGCGGTGGACAAATTCGCGGCCTCCCTGCCGGGCTACTACGACCTGATTCTGATGGACGTGCAGATGCCGGTGATGGACGGCCACGAGGCGACGCGGACGATCCGCGCCCTGGACCGCAGGGACGCGGGGGAGATCCCCATTCTGGCCATGACCGCCAACGCCTTCTCGGAGGATGTGGAGAAGAGCCTGGCCAGCGGCATGAACGGCCACATCAGCAAGCCTATCGACCTGCAGGAGGTATTTGAGAAAATCACAGCCGCTCTCCAGGCGGAAAAATAGCCCCGGGCCGTGCGCCGGTGGTTGACACGGGAAATGGGGAATGATATATTTTTAGCTGGATAAAAGCAATTAGGGAATCCTAATTGCATGCAGGAATATAGATGCAATACAGATGCGGGAAGGTGAACAGAATGAAGAATACGAGAAATGTGACAGACAGCGTGGTCTGGATCGGAGCCAACGACAGGCGGATCAGCCTGTTCGAGAACATGTTTCCCCTGGACCGGGGAGTTTCCTACAACTCCTACCTGATCCTGGATGAGAAGACGGCGGTGATGGACACGGCGGACACGGCTGTGACCGGGCAGTTCCTGGAGAATGTCCAGGGCACTCTGGACGGCCGTCCCCTGGACTACCTGGTGGTGAACCATATGGAGCCGGACCACTGCGCCAACATTGAGACCCTGCTGCGGTTGTACCCGGAGGCGAAGGTGGTGGGCAACGCCAAGACCTTCCAGATGATCGGGCAGTTTTACGACATGGACCTGATGGGCCGCACGGTGACGGTGAAGGAGGGGGATGTGCTGGATCTGGGCAGCCACAAGCTGCAGTTCGTGTTTGCC
>MHCFR05601__coassemble_1892_pt1 | contig 10375 bp, 7 predicted proteins | sample MHCFR05601__metabat2_high_PE_003 | metagenome-assembled genome bin MHCFR05601
ACAGAAAGGGGAGAAGATTATGGATCTTAGAGAAATGGGAGCCAGGGCGAAGGACGTGTCCAGGATCCTGGGAAAACTGGGGCAGACGGAGAAAAATGCCGGCCTTTTTGCGGCGGCTGGGGAGCTGGAGGCGGCGGCCTCCTCCATCCTGGAGGCCAACGGGCAGGACGTGGACGCCGCCGTGAAGCGGGGGATGCACGCCGGTCTGGTGGACCGCCTGCGGCTGGACGGCGGACGCATAAAAGCCATGGCGGACGGCCTGAGGGACGTGGCGGCCTTGGAGGACCCGGTGGGCGAGGTGGAGTCCATGAAGAAGCGGCCAAACGGCCTGCTCATCGGCAGAAAGCGGGTCCCCTTGGGGGTCATCGGCATCATATACGAGGCCCGGCCCAACGTGACCGCCGACGCCTTCGGGCTCTGCTTTAAGTCCGGCAACGCCGTGATCCTGCGGGGCGGCAGCGACGCCATCCGCTCCAACGAGGCCATCGTGGCGGCCATCCGCCGGGGCCTTCTGGCCGCCGGCCTGCCGGAGGACGCGGTGCAGTTGGTGGCGGACACCAGCCGGGAGAGCGCCAGGGAGCTGATGCGCTTAAACGGCTACCTGGACGTGCTGATTCCCAGGGGCAGCGCCGGCCTGATCCGCACGGTGGTGGAGAACAGCACCGTGCCCGTCATCGAGACCGGCACCGGCAACTGCCACGTCTACGTGGACGCCACCGCAGATTTTCAGATGGCTCTGGACATCATCTACAACGCCAAGACCCAGCGCATCGGCGTCTGCAACGCCTGCGAGTCCCTGCTGGTGCATCAGAGCATCGCGGAGGAATTTCTCCCCCTGTTAAAGGAGCGGCTGGACGAGAAGCAGGTGGAGATCCGGGCGGACGAGGCCAGCTGCCGCCTGGTTCCCGGCTTCGTGCCGGCGGCGGAGGAGGACTGGGGGCGGGAGTACCTGGACTACATCCTCTCCTTAAAGCAGGTGGGAAGCCTGGATGAGGCCATCGCCCACATCAACCGCTACGGCACCGGCCACTCGGAGGCCATCGTCACCAGGGACTACGGGAATGCCCAGAGATTCCTGGAGGAGGTGGACGCGGCGGCGGTGTACGTCAACGCCTCCACCCGCTTCACCGACGGGGCCCAGTTCGGCTTCGGGGCGGAGATCGGTATCAGCACCCAGAAGCTCCACGCCAGGGGGCCCATGGGATTGCGGGAGCTGACCACCATCAAGTACATCATTTACGGGGACGGGCAGGTGCGCCCGTAGAACAGGAAACGTCCGCACCACGCGGACATTTGAGCTGTGCGCAAAAACGCTCAATTTGCGGGCGGCAGAGAAAATATACTTGTATATTTATACGAAAAAAGCAAAAAAAGCAAAAAAAGAGTTGTAATTTGTCACGATTCGGGCTATAATCGGCTTCAACATTAAAGGTTTGGCACATTAGCGCAGCAGAGAAAATACGTTTTCTCTGCTGCGTCCCTGCGCCGCACCGGCAATGAAACAAAAAAGGAGGAGCAATTATGAAAAAGAAATTAGCCAGTGTGCTGCTTTGCACCGCCATGACTGCGGCTGTTCTCGCAGGCTGCGGCGGAAGCAGTTCCGAGACGGACACCACCGCTGCGCAGACCTCTGAGGAGGGAAGCAGCGCGGAGGGAGAGTCCACCGCTGCTCAGACCGCTGAGGCTCAGACCGCTGAGGCTGCCGCCAACCTGACCGAGTTCGCGGAGGTTCCGGAGGACGTGGACAGAGAGCAGACTCTGACCTACGCACAGGGCGCAGATCCCAGAGGACTGGATCCGGCTCTGGTGGACGACGGCGAGTCTTCCAAGCCCATCGTGCAGATGTACGAGGGACTGACCAAGTTCGGCGATTCCAACACAGAGGTTGAGCCCTGCCTGGCAGAGTCCTGGGACATCAGCGAGGACGGCCTGACCTACACCTTCCACCTGAGACAGGATGTGAAATTCCACGACGGCACCGATTTCAACGCCGAGGCCGTCAAGTACAACATCGACCGCCAGACGGTGAACAAGACCTCCGACATGCTGTATGCAGACTTCGTGTTCGGCGATGTGGCCGCATGCAACGTGGTGGACGAGTACACCGTGGAGATCGTGCTGAGCAAGCCCAGCACCCCCTTCTTGAACAACCTGGCCATGTCCCTGGGCGCTCCCATGGTGAGCCCCACCGCCTGCGAGGCTGCCGGCAACAACTTAAACGAGGCGCCCTGCGGCACCGGCCCCTACAAGTTCGTGAGATGGGACAAGAACGAGGCCGTTGTTCTGGAGAGAAACGAAGAGTACTGGGGCGAGAAGGGCGTATCCAAGGAGATCGTATTCCGCATCATCACCGACAACTCCGCCCGCGTGGTGGCACTCACCAACGGCGAGGTTGACATCATCGACGGCATCGACGCCAACGTGGTGGATCAGATCACCGCTGCCGGCTGCCTGCTGAACAAGACCGAGGGTATGAACATCAACTACCTGGCCTACAACACCCAGAAGCTCACCGACCCGGATGTGAGAAGAGCCCTCTCTGAGGCTGTCAACGTTCCGGAGCTGGTACAGAGCCTGTACAGAGGCTACGCCTCCGAGGCGACCTCCATTCTGCCCTCCTTCATGCCCGGCTACAGCGCAGACGTGACCCAGACCCAGTACGATCCCGAGGACGCACAGGCGGTTCTGGCGGAGAAAGGCATCACGGAGATCCACATGCTCACCTACACCAACCCCAGACCCTACAACACCGCCACCGGTCAGACCCTGGCGGAGGCCATTCAGGGATATTGGGATAAGGTTGGCGTAAAGTGCACCATCGACGCCTACGACTGGACCACCTACAAGGAGAAGATCGGAACCGGCGACTACGATGTATGCCTGTACGGCTGGATCGGCGACAACGGCGACCCGGACAACTTCTTAAACCTTCTCGCCTCCGAGGATATTGAGATGAACGTAGCTCAGTACCACGACGAGGAGTTCAACCAGATGCTCTCCGACGCGGCTTCCCTTCCCAACGGAGATGAGAGAAATGCCGCCTACGCCGACATGGAGCAGAAGGTTGCGGATGAGAACGTATGGCTGCCCATCTCCCACCAGGAGAACTTGGCTGCCTATGTGGGCAACGTGCAGAACTTCATCTACCATCCCACCGGCAACACCTTCCTCAGCCAGACCTACAAGAACTGAGTCTGACCGGAAGTCCGGAATACACACCATAAGGGCAGAGCAATCTGCCCTTTATGGATGTATGGAGGAACAGTTCGTTTCTGAGCCCGAATGGGGATGACCGGTTCAGAAATGGATTGTTCCGCCCCGCAAAAATAGAAAGAGAAGAGGTAAAAACATGTTAAAGTACATTGTGAAGAGACTGCTCCTGCTCATCCCGGTGCTGTTCGGGGTGTCGCTGATCGTGTTCTTCCTGATGCGCGTCTGCGCGCCGGACCCGGCTCCCATCGTGCTGGGTCAGCACGCCACCCAGGAGAGCATGGACGCTTGGCGGGAGGCCAACGGGTTAAATGACCCGGTGGTGACCCAGTATGTGGATTTCATCAAGGGGGCCTTCACCGGCGACCTGGGAACCTCCTACTACACCAAGACGCCGGTGGTGGACGAGATCATGTCCCGTTTCCCGGCGACGGTGGAGTTGGCCATCGTGGCCATCATCCTGGCCTCCGTGCTGGGAATCGCCGTGGGCGTCGTCTCGGCGGTCCACAAAAACTCCATTTTTGACAACGGGGGGATGCTACTGTCCCTGGTGGGCGTCTCCATCCCCATCTTCTGGCTGGGCATCATGCTCATCATCCTGTTCTCCGGCACCCTGCACTGGCTGCCGTCCACCGGCCGCGTCAACCCGGCGCTGAGGCCGGACACGGTGACGGGCTTCATGATCATCGACAGCATTCTGGCGGGGGATATGGAGGCACTCAAAGACGTGCTGCAGCACCTGGTGCTGCCGGCGGTGACCTTGAGCCTCTACTCCATGGCCATCATCGCCAGGATGACCCGCTCCAGCATGCTGGAGACCTTAAACCAGGACTACATCCGCACCGCCAGGGCCAAGGGAGTTCCCGAGGGCAAGGTGAACCGCCGGCACGCCCTGAGAAATGCCATGCTGCCTGTGGCCACCGTCATCGGCCTGCAGCTGGGCTCCCTTCTGGGAGGCGCCGTGCTGACGGAGTCCGTGTACTCCTGGCCCGGCATCGGCAACTACACCGTGCAGTGCATCATGAAATCGGACTTCCCGGTGGTGCAGGGAGTGGTGCTTTTGATTGCCGTGATTTTCGTGTTGATGAACCTGATCGTGGACGTGGTCTACGCCTTCCTCGATCCCAGAATTAAATATTCCGGAAAGGAGGCGTAACCCATGGCTAAGAAAAGACGTACAGAAATGGTTGCCGGCGAGCTGATCGAGAAGCCGGAGTCCCAGCTCAAAGTCATGTGGGACACCTTAAAGAAAAATAAAGCGGCCCTGGCCGGACTGGTGGTCATCCTGATCCTGGTATTCCTGGCCTTCTTCGGGGATCTTCTGGCCCCCTATGACCCGGAGTACTCCGACATGGCCCACACCTTTGTGAAGCCCTGCGCAGAATACTGGTTCGGAACGGACCAGCTGGGGCGCGACATCTTCTCCCGGGTTCTCTCCGGCACGAAGATCTCCCTGATGGTGGGACTGTCCGCTGTGGCATTCTCCCTGATCATCGGCACCATCCTGGGTTCCATCGCCGGGTATTTCGGCGGAAAGGTGGATGGATTTATCATGAGATGCATGGACATCATGCTCTCCATCCCCTCCATCCTCTTAGCCATCACCCTGATGGCGGCCCTGGGCAAGGGGCTGGACAAGGCCATCATCGCCATCGGAACCGTCTCCATCCCGGAGTACGCCCGCATCGTGCGAAGCTCCATCCTCTCCGTGAAGGAGAACGACTATGTGGCGGCGGCGAAGGTGATCGGAAACTCCGACGGACGGATTATTTTCCGGCACATCCTGCCCAACGTCATCTCCTCCATCGTGGTCCGCGCCACCCTGGGAATCTCCACGGCCATCCTGGATACGGCGGCCCTGGGCTTCCTGGGCATGGGCGTACAGCCGCCCATGGCGGAGTGGGGAGATATGCTGGGACGTGCCAGAACCTACATTTTCTCCGCCCCCTATACCCTGATCTTCCCGGGACTGGCCATCACCCTGGCCGTTCTGGCATTCAACCTCTTCGGAGACGGCTTGAGAGACGCCCTGGATCCGAAGGAACGCGTATAAGGAGGAGCCGCCATGTTATTGGATGTAAAGAATCTGGAGACAGAATTTAAAGTAAAAAGAGGTACGGTAAAGGCCGTAAACGGCGTCAGCTTCCAGGTGGACAAGGGCGAGATCCTGGCAGTGGTGGGAGAGTCCGGCTCCGGAAAGAGCGTGACCTCCCTCTCCATCATGGGACTGATCCGGGATCCGGGCCGCGTGTCCGGGGGCGAGATCCTCTTCAACGGCGAGGACCTGCTGAAAAAGAATCACAAGGAGATGGAGAAGATCCGGGGCGACAGGATTTCCATGATTTTCCAGGAGCCTATGACCTCCTTAAATCCCGTGTACCGCATCAAGGATCAGATCATGGAGAACATCCTCACCCACGAGAAGGTGTCCAAGGAGGAGGCCTACAAGCGGGCGGTGAAGATGCTGGAGCTGGTGGGCATCCCGGACCCGGAGAAGCGGGCCCACGACTATCCCCATCAGATGTCCGGCGGTATGCGCCAGCGCGTGATGATCGCCATGGCCTTGTCCTGCCATCCGGAGCTTCTGATCGCCGACGAGCCCACCACAGCCCTGGACGTGACCATCCAGGCTCAGATCCTGGACCTGATCAACCGCCTGAGAAATGAGCTGGGCATGGCCGTTCTCCTCATCACCCACGACCTCGGCGTGGTGGCGGAGACGGCGGACCGGGTGGTGGTCATGTACTGCGGACGGGTGGTGGAGCAGGCCAGCGTGATGCAGCTGTTCACCAAGCCCCTTCATCCCTACACCAGGGGCCTGATGGACTCCATCCCCAGGCTGGACGAGGACCGGGAGCGCCTGTACATGATCAAGGGCATCGTTCCGGACCCCACCAACCTCCCCAAGGGCTGCCCCTTCGCGGACCGCTGTGATCACTGTATGGACAAATGCCGGGAGCACATGCCAAAACTGGTGGAGACGGAAGAGGGAAGACAGGTTCGGTGCTTCCTGGTGAGCGACGAAGAGGAAGCGGAGGAAGAGTAAATGAGCGAAGAGAAGAGAGAAGTTCTTTTGGAGGTCAAGAACCTGAAGAAATACTTCACGGTGGAGACCAACTTTTTCGGGAAACCCACCTCCATCCTGAAGGCGGTGGACGACGTTTCCTTTAAGATCTACAAGGGGGAGGCCTTCGGCCTGGTGGGAGAGTCCGGCTGCGGAAAATCCACCATCGGAAAGATGCTGGTGGACCTGTACACCCCCACGGAGGGACAGATCCTCTACAACGGCGTGGATCTGACCAAGCTGCCCCACAAGGAGCGGAGAAAATACTGCAAAGATATCCAGCTGATTTTCCAGGATCCCTACGCCTCCTTAAACCCCAGGATGACCATCGGCGACATCATCGCCGAGCCCATCCGCATCAACCATCTGCTGCCGGAAAATGAGATTGAGGACCGGGTGACCTACCTCTTAAACTGCGTGGGCCTGGCCAATCACCAGAGAAACCGGTACCCCCACGAGTTCTCCGGCGGACAGCGCCAGAGAGTAGGCATCGCCAGGGCCCTGGCGGTGGAACCCAAGCTCATCGTCTGCGACGAGCCGGTTTCCGCCCTGGACGTGTCCATCCAGGCCCAGGTGTTAAACCTGCTGGACGATTTGAAGGACCAGTTCGGCCTGACTTACCTCTTCATCGCCCACGGCTTAAACGTGGTGAAGCACATCAGCGACCGCGTGGGCGTCATGTACCTGGGCAAGCTGATGGAGGTGGCGGGAAAGCATGAGATTTACGACAATCCCTTAAACCCCTACACCCAGGCCCTTCTGTCCGCCATCCCGTCCACGGATGTGACGAAGAAGAAGGAGAGGATCATCCTCACAGGGGATGTTCCCACCCCCATCAATCCCCCCAAGGGCTGCCGTTTCAGCTCCCGCTGCTTCAAGAAGTGCCAGGGCTGCGACGAGATCCTGCCGGAGATGAAGGATGTGGGCGGCGGCCATCTGGTGGCCTGCCATCTCTACGACGGCAAGACGGAGGAGTGATCCCACTCCCGCAGATCTGAATAAAGAATGTAAAAACCGGTTGTGTTTTTCGAAAAATTGTACTATAATTTTTCCTAACACGGCCGGATTTTTTTACAATTTCCGACGGATTTTTTGCGTCTGCGGGAAATATGCGGACGGAGGAGCCGCGGGATTGCTTCGCGGATTTCGGCCGGAGAATGAGAGGAGGAACAGGTACTATGAGAAAGAAACTGATGGGCGCCCTGCTCTGCACAGCCATGGCCATGTCCATGGCCGCCTGCGGCGGACAGACTCAGTCCGAGACTGAAGGCGCCGCCGGGACAGAGGCGGCGGGAGAGGCGGCCGGCGGGGAGTCCGCAGGTCAGGCAGCTCCGGTGACGGGCACAGCCCTGAAGGAATTTGGAGAGATCCCGGAGGATGTGGACAGAGAGCAGACCATCACCTTCGCCCAGGGGTCCGATCCCAGAGGACTGGATCCGGCCATCGTGGACGACGGAGAGTCCGCCAAGCCCATGTGCCAGATGTACGAGGGACTTTTAAAGTTCAGCGATTCCACCACCGAGGTGGAGCCCTGCCTGGCTGAGTCCTGGGATATCAGCGAGGACGGTCTGACCTACACCTTCCACCTGAGACAGGGTGTGAAGTTCCACGACGGCACCGACTTCAACGCCGAAGCGGTGAAATTCAACGTGGATCGCCAGACCATCAACAAGACAGAGAACATGAACTACGGAGATTTCGTGTACGGCGATGTGGAGTCCTGCAACGTGGTGGACGAGTACACCGTGGAGTTTAAGCTGAAGAAGGCCAGCACGCCGTTCTTAAACAACCTGGCCATGTCCCTGGGCGCTCCCATTGTGAGCCCCACTGCCTGCGAGCAGTACGACAACAACTTGAACGAGCATCCCTGCGGCACCGGCCCCTACAAGTTCGTGAGATGGGACAAGTCCGAGGCCGTGGTGATGGAGAGAAATGAGGATTACTGGGGCGAGCCCGGAGTGGCCAAGGAGATCGTGTTCCGCACCATCACCGACAACTCCGCCCGCGTGGTGGCCCTCACCAACGGCGAGGTGGACATCATCGACGGCATCGACGCCAACGTGGTGGAGCAGATCACAGCCGCCGGCTGCGTGCTCAACCAGGTGGAGGGCATGAACATCAACTATCTGGCTTACAACACTGACGTGCTGTCCGATCCTGAGGTGAGAAAGGCTCTCTCCCAGGCCATCAACGTGCCGGAGCTGGTGCAAAGCCTGTACAGAGGCTACGCCTCCGAGGCGACCACCATTCTCCCCAGCTTTGTTCCCGGCTACAGCAGCGACGTGCAGCAGGTAGCCTATGACCCGGAGGCGGCTGCGGCCACCCTGGCGGAGAAAGGCGTGACGGAGATCTACATGGTGGCCTACACCAACCCCAGACCCTACAACACCGCCACCGGCCAGACTCTGGCGGAGGCCATCCAGGGCTACTGGGACAAGGTGGGCGTAAAGTGCACCATCGACGCCTACGACTGGACCACCTACATCGACAAGTGCAACACCGGCGACTTTGACGTGTGCCTGTTCGGATGGACCGGCGACAACGGCGACCCGGACAACTTCTTAAATCTGCTGGCCAACGAGGACATCGGCATCAACGTCGCCCACTACGACGACGAGGAGTACAAGTCCATGCTGGCGGAGGCGGTGAGCCTGCCCAACGGCGACGAGAGAAATGCTCTCTACGCCGAGATGGAGCAGAAGCTGGCGGATGAGTGCATCTGGCGGCCTATTTCCCACCAGGAGAACCTGTCCGCTTACCTGTCCAATGTGCAGAACTTTATCTACCATCCCACGGGCAGCGTATATCTGAGCCACACCTACAAGAACTAATTTCATATCCGGATGCTCAGCGCTCCGGAGTGACGGCGGAAGGCATCCCAAAGGCGAGAGGGCCAGCGGGGTGCCTTTCTGCGTGTTGGGGGCGTTCCCGCCCCATCCATTTCAAGAGAAAAAGGAGGACAAGCATATGTTATCAGCGGAAGCAAAACAGTTTATCGACAGCCACAAGGAGGAGGCGTTTGAGCTGTTAAAAACCATCGCCCAGATTCCCTCCCCCTCCAACCACGAGGAGAGGCGGATGGAGTTCTGCAAAAAATGGCTGGAGGACATGGGGGCCGAGGGCGTGTACACCGACGAGGCCTTAAACGTGGTCTACCCGGTGGGCGTGAAGGAGAACGGCCCGGTGGTGGTGTTCATGGCCCACACGGACGTGGTATTTCCGGACACGGATCCCCTGCCATGGAAGGAGGAGGGCGGAAAGCTCTGCTGCCCCGGCGTGGGGGACGACACCGCCAACCTGGTGAACATCCTGATGATCGCCAAATACGTGACCCAGGCCGGACTGCAGCCCGCGGGCGCCGGCATCCTCTTCGTGTGCAATTCCGGGGAGGAGGGACTGGGTAACTTGAAGGGCAGCCGGAAGATCTGCGAGGATTACGGGGATCGGATCCAGGCATTTTACAGCTTTGACGGCAAGCTGGACTCCGTCACCAACCGGGCGGTGGGCTCCTCCCGCTTCCTGGTGACCGCAAAAACCCAGGGAGGCCACTCCTACGGGGATTTCGGCCGGGAGAACGCCATCGAGAAGCTGGCGGCTGTCATCGAGGAGATCTACCGGATCCAGGTGCCCGCCGAGGGGAAGACCACCTTCAATGTGGGAACCATCTCCGGCGGAACTTCCGTCAACACCATCGCCCAGGAGGCGAGGATGCTCTGCGAGTTCCGCTCCGACAACAAGGCGGGGCTGGATTATATGAAAGAGCAGTTCGACCGGATTCTGGACCGGCCGGAACTGACGGTGGAACTGGTGGGGGAGAGACCCTGTGAGAACTTGAGCCCGGAGGCGGAGGAGAAGAGAGAGGCCCTGCTTCAGAAGGCGGAGGCCAGACTGAAGGCCGCCACCGGCAGGGAGGTGACCCGCCAGCCCGGCTCCACCGACTGCAACATTCCCCTGTCCTTGGGCATTCCCGCCGTCTGCTTCGGCGCCTACTTCGGAAACGGGGCCCACACCAGGGAGGAGTATGTGGAGCGGGATTCCCTGGAGATCGGCTACGGGGTGACCTTCGACACGGTGCTGGAGTATTTTGTCTGATGGGCGGAC
>MHCFR05601__coassemble_1895_pt1 | contig 10323 bp, 9 predicted proteins | sample MHCFR05601__metabat2_high_PE_003 | metagenome-assembled genome bin MHCFR05601
CGGGAACAGAAACAGGAGACGAAGGGCATGCTGATGACGGAGGGGGTGATCTGGAAACAGATCCTGGCCTTTTCTCTGCCTCTTTTGGTGGGAAATCTTTTCCAGCAGCTCTACAACACGGTGGACTCCATCGTGGTGGGAAACTATGTGAGCAGCCAGGCGCTGGCGGCCGTGGGGACCAGCAACTCGCTGATCAACCTGATTATCGGCATGTTCTTGGGCATCTCCGTGGGGGCCGGGGTGATTATCTCCCAGTACTACGGGGCCAAGAACCACAGGAAGCTGAGCTGGGCCGTGCACACCTGCATCGCCCTGAGCATCATCGGCGGCCTGGGGATGATCGTGCTGGGCGTGTGGCTCTCCCCCATCATCCTGGTGTGGATGAACACTCCGGCGGACGTGCTGGCGGACTCCACCACCTATCTGAGGATTTACTTCTGCGGGTCCCTGTTCAACATCGTGTACAATATGGGCTCCGGCATTCTGCGGGCGGTGGGGGACTCCAAGCGGCCTCTGTACTATCTGATCGCCTCCTCCCTGACCAACGTGGTGCTGGACCTTCTGTTCGTGCTGGCCTTCCACTGGGATGTGGCCGGGGTGGCCATCGCCACCATCATCTCCCAAGGAGTGTCGGCGGTGCTGGTGATGTGGAATCTGATGCGGACCAAGGAGCCCTACCGGGTGGAGATCAAGAATATCCGCATCGACAAGCGGATGATGAAGCGGGTGCTGATGGTGGGTATTCCCAGCGGCATCCAGCAGTCCATCATCTCCCTGTCCAATGTCATCGTCCAGTCCAACATCAACGTGTACGGCTCCGCGGCCATGGCGGGCTTCGGCTCCTACTCCAAGGTGGAGGGCTTTATCATGCTGCCCCTGCAGACCACCTGCATGTCGGCGACCACGTTCACAGGGCAGAATATCGGCGCCAAGAAGTATGACCGGGTGAAAAAGGGAATCATACAGGGGATGATCATGAGCGCCATCTACACGGTGGCGGTCTCCCTGGTGCTCTATTTCTTCGGCGGGGAGGTGCTGAAGATCTTCAGCTCCGAGCCGGATGTGATCCGCTTCGGCCAGGAGGCCATCGGCATCATCGTGCCCTTCTACCTGACCATGACGGTGCACCAGATCATCATGGGAACCCTGAGGGGGGCCGGGAAGACCTTCGTCACCATGCTCATCGGCGTGGGGAACATGTGCATCCTGCGCATGATCTACATCAACTGCCTGGTGCCCTTCTTCCCCAGCTTCCATGCGGTGGTGCTCTGCTATCCCATCACCTGGATCACCACCATGCTGATGGATGTGCTCTACTGCTGGAAGGCAAAATGGCTGCCGAAGACGGCGAAATAAATATTTGGAGGAATTTATGAGAGACGGATTTATAAAGGTGGGGGCGGCGACCCCCAAAGTGCGGGTGGCGGACCCGGCCTACAACAGGGAGCAGCTGGTGAAGACTGCCAGGGAAGCTGCGGGGCGGGGAGTCAAGCTCCTGGTGTTCCCGGAGCTGTCCATGACGGCCTACACCTGCGGGGATCTCTTCGGACAGGAGATCCTTGTGAGAGCGGCGAGGGAGGAGCTGGCCCGCTTTGCGGCGGAGACGGAAGCGCTTGACATGCTGATGTTTGTGGGGCTTCCCTGGGCGCAGGACGGCAAGCTCTACAATGTGGCCGCCGCCGTGAAGGGGGGGCGGGTGCTGGGACTGGTTCCCAAACTGAACCTGCCCAACTACGGGGAGTTTTATGAGGCCAGGAATTTTGAGCCTGGCTGTGAGAATGTGATCGATGTCGACTGGGAGGGGGAGAAGATTCCCATGGGCAGCAGGCTCCTGTTTGTCTGCCGGGAGATGCCCGCCCTGCAGGTGGCGGCGGAGATCTGCGAGGATCTCTGGGTGGCCTGCCCGCCCAGCACGGAGCACGCCCAGGCGGGGGCCACGGTGATTGTCAACTGCTCCGCCAGCGACGAGACCACGGGAAAGAGCGCGTACCGCAGAGAGCTGGTGGGGGGACAGTCCGCCAGACTGGTGTGCGGTTATATATACGCCAACGCCGGGGACGGGGAGTCCAGCCAGGACCTGGTGTTCGGGGGCCACGACATCATCGCGGAGGACGGCCGGATTCTGGCGGAGTCCCCCCGGTTTGAGACAGGGCTTTGGACGGCGGATCTGGATCTGGGCCGCCTGGAGGGGGAGCGGAGACGGATGAGCACCTTCCGCATCCGGGGCAGGGAGAGGTACTGCCCGGTGGAGTTCTCCCTGAAGATGGAGGAGACCAGGCTGGAGAGGAGCTTTGACCCGGCTCCCTTCGTGCCCCACGACGCGGCGGACCGGGAGCGGCGCTGCGAGGAGATCCTCTCCATCCAGGCCATGGGTTTAAAGAAGCGGCTGGAGCACACCGGCTGCAGGGATGCGGTGGTGGGAATCTCCGGCGGCCTGGATTCCACCCTGGCTCTGCTGGTGACGGCCAGGGCCTTTGACCTGCTGGAGATCCCCAGAAGCCGGATCCACGCCATCACCATGCCCTGCTTCGGCACCACGGACCGCACCTACCAGAACGCCTGCCGCATGACGGAGAAGCTGGGGGCGAGCCTTGCGGAGGTGGACATCCGGGAGGCGGTGACCCTTCATTTTCGGGATATCGGACACGACATGGCCGTCCACGACGTCACCTATGAAAATTCCCAGGCCAGGGAGAGAACCCAGGTGCTGATGGATATGGCCAACCAGGTGAACGGCATGGTCATCGGCACGGGGGATATGTCAGAATTGGCCCTGGGCTGGGCCACCTACAACGGGGACCACATGTCCATGTACGGGGTGAACGCCTCGGTGCCCAAGACGCTGGTGCGCCACCTGGTGCGGTACTACGCGGACACCTGCGGGGAGGAGGAGCTGAGGCTTGTGCTCCTGGATGTGCTGGACACTCCGGTGAGCCCGGAGCTTCTGCCCCCGGAGGACGGGGCCATCTCCCAGAAGACGGAGGACCTGGTGGGTCCCTACGAGCTCCACGACTTTTTCCTCTACCACATTCTGCGCTGCGGCAGCCGGCCTTCCAAGATCTTCCGCATGGCCCTTCTGGCCTTTGAGGGGCAGTATGACCGGGAGGTAATTTTAAAGTGGCTGAAGGTGTTTTACCGCCGGTTCTTCTCCCAGCACTTTAAGCGCTCCTGCCTGCCGGACGGCCCCAAGGTGGGGTCTGTGGCGGTCTCCCCCAGGGGAGATCTGAGAATGCCCAGCGACGCGGCGTCGTCCCTGTGGATGGCGGAAGTGGAGAAGCTGTCATGATTACCAGCACATCCAACAGCCAGGTGAAGCAGGCGGCTGCCCTGGCAAAGAGGGCGAAGGAGAGGCGGCAAACCGGCCTCTTCGTGGTGGAGGGCCGCAAAATGTACGAGGAGGCTCCCGAGGACTGGGTGGAGAAGGTCTACGTGACGGAGCATTATATAGAAGAGTACGGGCAGCCGAAGGGCAGCTGTCCCTGGGATACGGTGACGGAGGACGTCATGAGAGCCATGGCGGACACCCAGACCCCCCAGGGGATCCTGGCCCTGGTGCGCCAGCCCAGATGGAAGATGGAGGATGTATGGCGGGGGGAGAAACCGCATATGATTTTCCTTGAGACCCTGCAGGACCCGGGCAATCTGGGGACGATTCTCCGGGCCGGGGAGGGAGCCGGGCTCACCGGCGTGGTCATGAACCGGGAGACGGCGGATATTTTCAACCCCAAAGTGATCCGCTCCACCATGGGTTCCATCTACCGGGTCCCCTTCGTCTACGTGGACGATCTGGAGCCGGCGGCCAGGGAGGCGAAGAGCCGGGGCATCCGGCTGTTTGCCGCCCACCTGCGGGGGGAGCGGTTCTATGACCGGGAGGATTACCGGGACGGCTGCGGCTTTCTCATCGGCAACGAGGCCAGAGGCCTCTCGGATGAGGCCGCGGACCTGGCGGACTGCTGGGTGAAGATCCCCATGCTGGGGAGAGTGGAGTCCCTGAACGCCGCCGTGGCGGCGTCGGTGCTGATGTACGAGGCGGCCAGGCAGAGGAGAAACGGCTGACGGGCGCGGCCGGCGGAGAGGAGGAAGCAGAAATGGCGGCAGTTTACTGGCTGATCGGATTTGTGATATTGGTGGGGATCGAGGCGGCCACCATGGCGCTCACCACCATCTGGTTTGCGGGAGGCGCCCTGGCGGCGTTCTTCGCGGCCCTGCTGGGCGCCTCCGCGGAGGTGCAGCTGGGGCTGTTTGTGGCAGTCTCCTTCGTCCTGCTCCTGTTCACCAGACCCTTTGCGAAGAAGCTGCTGAGGACCGGGAGAGAGGAGATAAAGACCAACGTGGACGGCCTCATCGGCAGGACGGCCCGGGTGACGGAGACTGTGGACAACGAGCTGGGCACCGGGGCGGCCGTGGTGTCCGGCCAGGAGTGGACGGCCAGAGCCTTTGACGGCGAGAGCCGCTTCGCCCCCGGGGAGACGGTGGTGATCCGCGCCGTGGAGGGCGTGAAACTGATGGTGAGTGAGTCTCAGAGAGAAAAGGAGTAGAAAATGAGTATAGGCGGATTAATGATGACGACGCTGTTGTTTATTCTTCTGATTGTATTGCTTCTGATTGTGGCATCCTGCATCCGCATTGTGCCCCAGGCCCATGCCATGGTGCTGGAGCGGCTGGGGACCTACCAGGGTACCTGGTCGGCGGGGCTTCACTTCAAGCTTCCCTTTGTGGATCGGATCGTGAGGAGAATGACTTTAAAAGAGCAGGTGGTGGATTTTGACCCGCAGCCGGTGATCACCAAGGACAACGTCACCATGCGGATCGACACGGTGGTATTTTTCTCCATCACGGACCCCAAGCTCTACACCTACGGGGTGGAGAATCCCATCATGGCCATCGAGAACCTGACGGCCACCACCCTGAGAAATATCATCGGCGACCTGGAGCTGGACCAGACCCTCACCTCCAGGGAGACCATCAACGCCTCCATGCGGGCGTCCCTGGACGTGGCCACGGATCCCTGGGGCATCAAGGTGAACCGCGTGGAGCTGAAGAACATCATCCCCCCGGCGGCCATCCAGGACGCCATGGAGAAGCAGATGAAGGCGGAGCGGGAGAGGAGAGAGGCCATCCTGCGGGCCGAGGGAGAGAAGAAGTCCACCATCCTGGTGGCGGAGGGCAAGAAAGAGTCCGCCATCCTGGACGCGGAGGCGGACAAGCAGGCGGCCATCCTCCACGCGGAGGCGGAGAAGGAGAAGCGGATCAAGGAGGCCGAGGGACAGGCGGAGGCCATCTTGAAGGTGCAGCAGGCCAATGCCGAGGGCCTGCGGATGCTCAAGGAGGCGGGAGCCGATGAGGCGGTCCTGACCCTGAAGGCCCTGGAGGCCTTCGGGAAGGCGGCGGACGGAAAGGCCACCAAGATCATCATCCCCTCCCAGATCCAGGGCATCGCCGGCCTGGCCAAGTCCCTGGCGGAAGTGGCAGCGGAGGATGCGGGAGAATGAGGGCGAAGGGACAGACTGCCCGGGGCAGGGAAAAAAAGAAAAACCCCAGGAACGGCGCGGCGGCCCTGGATCTTCTCCACATCGGGCTGGGCTTTATCATCGTGTCCCTGGGGATTCTGGTCTTTTTGAACCCGGAGAGGCATATGAGCTTTTTCCCGGTGATTTTCATCCTGGGAGCGGTGCTCAATGCGGCTGACGGATGTTACAGCAGAAAACTGGCGGCCAGGGGGAGAAGGGGGAGGAGAGCCGGATGGCTGTCCTTCGGTGTGGCCCTCCTCCTGCTGGCGGCGGGAATTTTAAGCGCCCTTGGCGTCTGGAGGTAGGATGAAACGGGAAATACTGCGGCTTTTAAAGGAGGAGAATGGCTACATCTCCGGACAGGCCCTCTGTGACCGCTTCCAGGTGTCGCGGACCGCAGTCTGGAAGGCGGTGCGGCAGCTGGAGGAGGAGGGCTACGCCATCGAGGCGGTGCGCAACCGGGGATACCGCCTCACCGGCTGCCCGGACCGGCTGACCGAGGAGGAGCTGGGATCGGAGATCTGCGGCTGGGCTGGCAGCTCCATCTGTTACCGGGAGGAGACGGAGTCCACCAACGACCTGGCGAAAAAGCTGGCCGCGGAGGGGTGTCCGGAGGGAACCCTGGTGACTGCGGACTATCAGAGTTCGGGAAAGGGCAGGCGGGGCAGGGCCTGGTCCTCCCCCAAGGGGGAGGCCGTATACATGAGCCTGGTCCTGCGCCCGGATCTCCCGCCGGCCTCGGCGTCCATGGTGACCCTGGTGGGGGCCATGGCGGTGACGGCGGCCGTGGGCAGGGAGACGGGACTCTCCTGCCAGATCAAATGGCCCAACGATGTGGTGTCAGGCGGGCGGAAGGTCTGCGGAATTCTCACGGAGATGAGCGCGGAGCTGGACTGCATCCACTACATCGTCATGGGGATGGGAATCAACACAGGCCAGAGGGAGTTCCCGGAGGAACTGCGGGAGAAGGCGACCTCCCTCCTCCTGGAGTGCGGCCGGCCGGTGAACCGATGCCGGCTGGCGGCGGCAGTCCTGGAGGAGTTTGAGGGGCTGTACGCCAGATTTTTGGAGGATGGAGACCTTCGGGGGCTGGCGGCGGAGTACAACAGCCGCCTGGCCGGCCTGGGCCGGGAGGTCCGGATTCTGGACCCCGCCGGGGCGTACACCGGGGTGTCCAGAGGAATTGACGAGGAAGGGGGACTGCTGGTGGAGATGGACGGCGGAGACACGAGGAGAGTGGTCTCCGGGGAGGTCTCTGTCCGCGGTCTTTACGGATATGTGTGATGAGTGAACTGTACAACAGACTCCAGGTGCTGGAGGGGGATACTCCCCTCTCGCCCGAGGAGCGTTTGAGGGCGGCGGTCCGCCCTCTCCTGTCCTGGTACGGGGAGAACGCCCGCACCCTGCCCTGGAGAGAATCTCCGAAGCCCTATTCCGTCTGGGTTTCGGAGATTATGCTTCAGCAGACCCGGGTGGAGGCGGTAAAGCCGTACTTTGAGCGCTTTATGAGGGAGCTGCCCACGGTGAAAGATTTGGCGGAGGCGGAGGACGACCGCCTCATGAAGCTGTGGGAGGGGCTGGGCTACTACAGCCGGGCCAGGAATCTAAAAAAGGCGGCGGTGGCGGCCTGTGAAAGGTACGGCGGGGAGCTGCCGGCCGATTACGGGGAGCTTCTGAAGCTTCCGGGCATCGGCAGCTACACCGCCGGGGCCATCGCCTCCATCGCCTTCGGCATCCCGGAGCCGGCGGTGGACGGAAATGTGCTGCGGGTGCTGTCCCGGGTGCTCGCCAGCAGGGAGGACATCTCCCGGCAGGCGGTGAAGCGGGGGATGGAGGAGCTGGTGCGGGGGGTGATTCCCCCGGACCGGGCCGGGGATTTTAACCAGGCCCTGATCGAGGTGGGCGCCCTGGTGTGCATCCCCGGGGGAGAACCCAAGTGCGCCGGCTGCCCCTTTCACTCCCTGTGTCTGGCCCGCAGGCGGGGGCTCACGGGGGAGATCCCGGTGAAAGCCCCGAAGAAGGCCAGGCGGATCGAGAGGAGGACGATCGTCCTTCTGGAGACAGAGACCCAGGTGGCCATCCGCCGCCGCCCGGAGGAGGGGCTTTTGGCCTCCCTCTGGGAGTTCCCGTCCCTGGAGGGGGACCTGGGGGCGGAGGAGGCCAGGGAGGCGCTTGGCATTCCCCCAGAACTATTTGCGGGGGCGGAGGAGCTGCCGGAGGCGAAACACATCTTCTCCCATGTGGAATGGCACATGAGGGGGATACGGATACGGCTGACCGCCCCGGTGCAGGCCCCGGCGGATGGCGGGATGGGGGAACTCATCTTTGCGGACAAGGGGGAGCTTTGGACCCGCTATCCCTTGCCGGGGGCATTTGCGGCATACCGCAGGCTTGTATAAAATGGAGCGGACGGCGGCATACTAAGGCTGTCCGGCGGAGCCATCCCCGTTTTCAGATGGGGATTTTGAATGTGGCTGAGAAAGGATGATCTGCATGAAACGACTGTTATTTATCATCAACCCCTGCTCCGGGAAGGGGAGGATCCGCAATAAGCTCCTCTCCGTGCTGGATATCTTCGCCAAGAGGGGATACCGGGTGGAGACCTATGTGACCCAGGAGGCCCTGGACGCCAGGCGCAAGGCCATCACCAGGGGGCGGAGCGCGGATCTCATCGTCTGCAGCGGAGGGGACGGGACCCTCAACGAGGTGGTTTCCGGCATGATGGAGCTGAAGCGGCTGCCGGTTCTGGGATACATTCCCGCCGGGTCCACCAACGACTACGCCGCCAGCCTGGGCCTTCCCAGGCGGATCGAGAACGCCGCCCGCCTGGCCGCGGAGGGGAAGGCATCCCCCGTGGACGTGGGAAAGTTCGGGGACGACCGGTATTTTGTGTATATTGCGGCCTTCGGGGCGTTCACGGAGGTGTCCTACCTGACGCCCCAGGACAAGAAAAATCTTCTGGGGCACCAGGCCTACATGCTGGAGGCGGTGAAGAGTCTGATGGACATCCGGGGGCGGCAGATGAAGATCACCTGGGAGGAGGGGGAGCTGGAGGGAGAATTTCTCTTCGGCATGGTCACCAACACCACCAGCGTGGGCGGATTCAAAGGGCTGGTGAGCCGGGATGTGGCCCTGGACGACGGCTGGTTTGAGGCCCTCTTCATCCGCATGCCCAAGAACCCCCTGGATCTGAGCGGAATCGTCTCCTACCTGTTCTTAAAGGAGGAGGACAACGCCTTTGTGTACCGTTTTAAGACCAGAAAGCTGAAAATCGCCGCCGCGGAGGACGTGGATTGGGTGCTGGACGGGGAATTTGGAGGAAAAAAGCGGGAAGTGGAGATCGAAAACCTGGAAAAGCGGCTGTATATTGTTCGAGGATGAGAAACCTGTTGAAATCTGTAAAAAAGTGTTATATAATGATTTGATGTGTAGATTTCTTTTTTGAAAGGACGTTATTCAGTGGGAAAAGAACCGGCAGCTTTTTTGGAGAAACTTCAGAAACTTGTGAACCAGGGAAAGTCGAAGGGCAACACCCTCGACATCGGTGAGATCAACGACTGTTTCCTGGGGGAGGATCTGAGCGCGGAGCAGATGGACCATATTTACGCGTACCTGGAGGAGCACAACATCGATGTGGTTCCTGTCATGGACGAAGCCGCTCTTGCGGAGGAGGCGGTCCTGCTCGACGAGGATGTGGACGACAGTTTCATGAAGGACTCCGATGTGGAGGACGACATCGACCTGGATGCCATCGATTTGCTGGAGGGAATTGGGACAGAAGACCCGGTCCGCATGTATTTGAAGGAAATCGGGACTGTGCCGCTGCTGTCAGCAGAAGAGGAACTCAACCTGGCAAAGAGGAAGGCAGAGGGAGATGAACATGCAAAAGAGAGGCTGATCGAGGCCAACCTCCGGTTGGTGGTCAGCATCGCGAAGCGGTATACGGGCCGCGGAATGAGCTTTCTGGATCTGGTTCAGGAGGGAAATCTGGGCCTGATCAAGGGTGTGGAAAAATTTGACTACACAAAAGGATATAAATTAAGTACATATGCAACCTGGTGGATCCGCCAGTCCGTGACCCGGGCGCTGGCTGACCAGGCCCGGACCATCCGGGTGCCGGTGCATATGGTGGAGACGATCAACAAGATGTCCAAGATGCAGAGGAAGCTCACCCTGGAGCTGGGCTATGAGCCGTCCGTGGCGGAGTTAGCCGAGGCTCTGGACATGAGCGAGGACAAGGTCATGGAGATCATGCAGATCGCCAGGGAGCCTGCGTCCCTGGAGACGCCCATCGGCGAGGAGGACGACTCCAACCTGGGCGATTTTGTGGCGGACTCCAACGTGGTCACCCCCGAGGGAAATGTGGAGTCGGTGATGCTCAGGGAGCACATCGATGCCCTGCTGGGGGACTTGAAGGAGAGAGAGCGCCAGGTGATCGTGCTGCGCTTCGGGCTGGAGGACGGCCACCCCAGAACCCTGGAGGAAGTGGGCAAGGAGTTCAACGTCACCAGGGAGCGCATCCGTCAGATCGAGGCCAAGGCGCTGCGCAAGCTGCGCAATCCGGTGAGGAGCAAGAGAATCAGGGATTTCCTGTAAACGGGAACCGGCTGCGGATATGCCGGCGGGAGAGGGCGCATGGCCGCCCTCTCCCTTCGCGTTTTATGGGAAATTTCGCGCTCGGCCAAGGAGGAAGGTCATGAACCAGAGAAATTATCAGAGAGAGATGGAGAAGCTGATCGAGAGGCATCAGGCCCAGGGGGAGGTGCCGAGGCTTTTGCTCCACAGCTGCTGCGCCCCCTGCAGCAGCTATGTG
>MHCFR05601__coassemble_1906_pt1 | contig 10281 bp, 9 predicted proteins | sample MHCFR05601__metabat2_high_PE_003 | metagenome-assembled genome bin MHCFR05601
ACTTGCTGCTGATGCTGTTTCCAACATAGTAGATCTCCGGCGTCTTTCTCACGCCCTTGTCCAGAACATTGTAAAAGCTGTGGCTCAAAAACTCGATCGCTGCCCTCGCTCCCAGGTAGGAGCCGCCGATTCCGATCACTAAGAGCACATCAGAATCATTCTGAATCTTCTCAGCTGCCTTCTTAATGCGGGCAAACTCTTCCTTATCGTAATTCACAGGCAGATCAATCCACCCGAGGAAATCGCTGCCGGCCCCCGTCTTATTCACCAGCACATCTCTGGCGTACATGGTAGTTCCCTTGGCGTTCTCCATTTCCTCTGCACTTATAAATTTTGCGGCTCTGGAATAGTCAAATGTCACTGTCTTTCCCATCGTTATATCCACTCTCCTTTTCTTCTGTGATGGCGGCAAGATCTGCGCTGTTCACAAAATATTCAACAACTCGGCTATATTATATCATAGTTTCCTTTGATTTACAGTAAAATTTCTTGAAACTATGCCAGATATTCTTTGATTATATCTCCCAGGATCTTCACCTCCTCCGGTTTCAGATCCTTCAGCCAGCCATCGTCGGCCTTGTCCCGGTCCCTGCTGGCCGCAGTCTGCTCCAGGCTGCGCTTCATCTGCACAGCCTCCGCCGCAGGCTCCGGCTGCTGGTCCTCCTTCCTGCGGCCCCTCCGCAGGCCCCGCAGATTTCCTCTCACCACAGTTCTGTCCCTGGCGGCGGTTCCCTCCTTAAACTCAGATTCCTCCGCCTCATATACAGGAACCGGCCCAGTTTCCTGGTTCCTGGCAACCACCGTCGGCCTGCGGACAGCGTCCTCCGACTCCGCCGCGGCCATCCGCCCTTTTCCTGGACGGAAAAACAGAGAATTATCCATATAATCTTCCAGGGCCACCAGGAGCTGCTGCCGCTTCTCCCCGATGTTTGCCCCCACATCCACCACCATGGTCAGAAGGCCGGCCAAAATCCCCACCGTGCCGTAGAGGGCTATATAATAGCTGTCAATCCGGTACCAATAGGCCATGAAAGCGGCGGCGCCGCCTGCCAGAAAGCACAGAAGCGCCAGCTGATTGGAAAAATTATTCCAGCCGGACAGGGAAATTCTCATGAATTTGAAGTCCGTCATCTGTCTCTCCAGGTAAGCCGCCATATTGCCGATCCCGCCGTTCACACGGTAGGAGCTCTCAATCCGCTGCTTTAAAGTTTTCAGGTTCTTATTTTTGGTCATCGCCATATTGGTGGTTTCTCTCATTAATCGTTTGTAGAGGCTCTTCGTCATCCATTTGCAGACGATGCTGAGCAGGCACAATCCCGCCAGCACATACAGCATTCTTCCCGTCGCTAAAAATTCTTGCATGATCCATGCTCCCCTTTCCTGCCGGAATTTCTTTCCGGATATCCCCTATTATAGCGGGAGCTTTTTTACATGAGAAGGCTCAAGGCCCTAGAATCGTTCGCCAAATTCCGCCGGGAATCGCGCTGGAAGGGGTGCGTGCGCTCCGGGAAAGATCACGTCCTCCTCTGGAAAGATCACATTCTCTCCACCATGGCGATCATCAGCTTCACGGAGTGCTCCGCCGCCTTCTCCTCAAAGGTTTTGTAGTCCATGTCCGCGCTGTCGTCCGCCTTGTCGGAGATGGAGCGGATCACCAGGAAGGGGATGTTGTTCAAGTAGGCCGCCTGGGCGATGGCAGCCCCCTCCATCTCTGTGCAGTAGCCGCCGAAGGTATCCACCAGCCACTCCTTCTTCTCCCGGCTGCTGACGAACTGATCCCCGCTGAGCACCCGGCCCTCGAACACGCCCACCTCCGGGATCACCTCGCCGCTGCACTCCTTCGCCAGGGCGCGCAGTCTCTCGTCCGCCTTAAATTCATACACATCCATCTGGGGAATCTTTCCCGCCGGGTAATCAAAGCAGGTGGCGTCCATGTCGTGCTGCACCGCGTCTGTGGCCAGGACAATGTCCCCGATGTTGATCTCATTTCTCAGGGAACCGGCGATTCCCGTGTTCACCACCGCGTCCACGCCGTAGCGGTCCGCCAGAATCTGGGTGCACACGGCGGCGTTCACCTTGCCGATGCCGGAGCGAACCACCACCACGTCCTTTCCTCTCAGCTTTCCTTTATAGAAATCCATGGCGGCCGCCCGCTCCACCGTCACCTCTGTCATCTGATTTTTGATCTCCGCCACTTCCTCATCCATGGCTCCGATAATTCCAAGCATCTGTCTGCCTCCTGTTCATTTTTTCTTTCAGTATACAGGAAAATAACGGGAATTGGCAAGGTAATTCCTTGACAGCCATCCCGGCGGCGGATATAATGAAGCTGCTTATTAACATAATTTCCACAGGAACTGCAAAAAATACCAAAATATATGAGGGAAATACGGAGGAAAACAGATGGTTTACAAGACACACGGAACTTGTTCCAGAGAGATTCATTTTGACGTGAACGACAACAAGCTCACCGACGTCAGCTTCGTCGGCGGCTGCAACGGAAACTTAAAGGGAATCGGCAAGCTGGTGGAAGGCATGGACATCGACGAGGTCATCCGCCGCTTAGACGGCGTGAAGTGCGGCTTCAAGTCCACCTCCTGCCCCGATCAGCTGGCCAACGCCTTAAAGCAGTACAAGGCAAGTCAGGCTTAAAAGTCAGGCTTCACAAAAGCAGGCCGGAATCTTCATCGCTGAGGATTCCGGCCTGTTTTATTTAATAGGAAACTTCGTTCCCTATTAAATAAAAACGCTCCGCTGTGGATGCGCACTCCGCGCTTAAGGAAATTGGTTGCTGACGCAACCGCGCTCCGGCGCGAGTGTGCGCAGAAGCGCACACTTTTTTATATTTCGCGGAAATTTTATCTTCCGCCGCCTTGGATCATTTCTTCAGGTACGTTTCAAACCACTCCTCCAGCTCCTTCAAGCGGGTCATGCGGTTCTCCGGCTTTCCGCTTCTGGAGAGCTCATGATTCTCCCCGTGGAAGAGCACCAGCCTGGCGTCTGTGCCCTGGCGCTTCACCGCGGAGAACATCTGGATGGCGTCTCCCATCCAGCAGCGGTAGTCCTCATCCGACTGCAGAAACAGGGTGGGGGTCTTGGCGTTGACCGCTCCGCTCAAGGGGGACATGGACCACACCTTGTGGAAATCCTCCCAGGGATAGGCCTCCATCTGCAGACGGTTGGCGTAGTATCCGATATCTGTGTACAGGCACTTGGTGGCGTAGTTGGAGATGGAGCGCTGGGACACAGCCGCGCCGTACCGGTCCGTGTGGCCGATCATCCAGTTGCACATAAATCCGCCGTAGGAGCCGCCGCAGATTCCCACCCGGTGCTCGTCGATATCCGGGCAGTGGGCCAGGGCCTGATCTGTAAACTCCATGAGATCCGCAAAATCGTCCCGGCCAAAGGCTTCCGTGATATCTGCGTAGGCCTCTCCTCGGCCGTCGGAGCCCCTGGGATTGGAGAAGATCACAAAATACCCGTCCGATGCCAGGCACTGCATCTCGTGGAAGAATACGCCGCCGGACACGCCCTTGGGGCCTCCGTGGATCTCCAGCACCGCCGGATACTTCTTGCCCGGCTCGTAGCCCAGGGGATGAATCACATATCCCTCCATGGTGTAGCCATTCTTCCCCTCATAGCGGAATGCCTCCGGGGGAATCACCGCGTGGCTGTCCAGATACTGGTCGTTGAATCCGGTGAGTTTCTTCTCCTCCCCGCTCTCTAAATCCAGGCTGTAGAGTTCCACCATGGAGCAGCCTCTCATGGCCATCATCACCCCGCGGCCGTTTTGGATATCAAAGCTGGAGACTGCCCCCTCTTTTTCGGTCACATAGCTGATCGCTCCGCTTCTGTCCATCTTCACCAGCTGGCTGCTGCCCCACTCCGTCTTCAGCATATAGAGGACGTCCTCCGCCTGGCAGTAGAGCATGGATGTGCCGCCGCCGTACTTGGCGTCGCTCCCCACAGAGCTGCCCACAGAAAAGTCGGAGAAGGGCAGGTCCGTTCTCTCACAGTTATCCACATTTACCAGATAAAATCTCGGGTTTTTCCCCATTCTCTCGTAGGTTGTCCCCGTGAAGAATACCTGATTTTCTCCCATGAAGCACACCCGGTCCGCCTCAAACTCTTTGTCGGAGGTGAGGGACTTCACATTTCCGGACTCCAGATCGCAGGCGTACACGCCGCTGGTCTTGGGGCAGATATCCCTGTACACCGGACCGGACCAGGCCGCCGTCTTTCCGTCGGGGGAGAGGTCGAAGGATGTGACATTCTGGTATTTTTCAGAAATTCTCACCGTCTCCCCGGTGCTTCTGTCATGGACAAACAGGGCTGTGCGCTTTCTGCTGACAATTCCCTTGCCGTTGAACCAGAAGGGAAGCTCCTCGTAGATTTCGTAGTCCTTTCCCCTCTCCGCCTCGCACTCTCCGGTCTCCGGCTTCTCGTACTCCTCCACGCGGGCGGCAAACAGGTATTTGTCCCCGCCCATGGCCAAGATTTTCTCCGCCTTGTGGGGCAGAGTCAGAAAGCTCTGAGCCTCCCCGCCGTCCACGGACAGGCGGTAATACACGGCAGACTCCTTGTCGGGCGCCTCCCCCCGGTCGGAGGCAAACAGGAAGCTCTTCTCGTCCAGCCAGAGAATTCCCTTGGCGCCGCCCCGCTCCGCCATCCGGCGGTTTTTGCCCGTCTCCAGGTCGTACATCCAGATGGCAGAATTGTAGCCATTTTTTTCTTTATCCGCCTGCGTCACCACATAGGCGGCATATCTTCCGTCCGGAGACAGAGATGCCTCCGACAGAAACTGAAACTCATATAAATCTTCCCGCTTTACCGGGATTTTTTCCGTCATTCCCATGTCACTGTTCCTCCTTCTCCGGCTTCAGATGCTGATCCATCCAGTTTAAAATCTCCCTCATGCGGACAATTCTGTTTCTCGGCTTTCCGGAGCGGGACAGTTCGTGGTTCTCACCCTTGATCACGCACATTCTGGACTCCACTCCCAGAATCTTCAACGCCGCGAACATCTGCATTCCCTCCGCCACGTTGCAGCGGTAGTCGGCGTCCGAGTGGACAAACAGGGTGGGCGTCTTGCAGTTTTCAATGTATTTGATGGGGGAGTGAAACCACAGCTTATCCACGTCCTCGCAGGCGAACACCGCCTGATTGTCCTTGGTGAAGGTGTGGCCGATATCCGACATATACTCAAAGGCGATCCAGTTGGCGATGGATCTCTGGGATGCCGCAGCCTTAAAGCGGTCTGTGTGGCCGATGATCCAGTTGGTCATGAAGCCGCCGTAGGAGCCGCCGGTGACACCCACCCGGTCGCGGTCGATGTCCGGCACCTGCTCCAGCACGTAGTCGGTGAAATCCATCAGGTTCTCATAGTCCACCGTGCCGTATTTTCCGTTGATGTCGCCGAACTCCGTTCCGAATCCATCCGATCCCCTGGGGTTGGTGAAAAATACAAAGTATCCGGCGGACGCCCAAACCTGCATCTCGTGATGGAATACAGAGCCGAACACCGTTCTCGGGCCCCCGTGAATATTTAAGATGGCGGGATATTTCTTCCCAGGCTCGTAGCCTGCCGGCTTCATCACCCAGCCGGTGAGCTCAAATCCGTCCTTGGCCGTGAACGTATATTTTTCCGGGGTGGAGACGGTGTACTGGCTCATATCGTTGAACGCTGTGATCTGCTTTCCGTCCAGATAGAGCTCCGCCGGCTTGTCCCCGTAGAGTCCGCACACCACCACATGGCCGTCCTTCACGTCAAAGCTGTCGCAGGATCCCTCCTCCGTTACCACGCCGGTGATGGCGCCCGTCCGGTCAATCTTGTACAGGCAGGCGTTGTACTCCCTGGTGGTGATGAAGTAGCAGACGCCGTCCCCGGCCTTCACGCCGCGGCCGCCGCCCAGTCTGGCGTCGGAGCCCACGCTCCCGGAGCCGCTGCTGTAGTCGTACTCTGCCAGCAGCTTCATCTCCCCGCTCTCCAGATCCATGGTATAGAAATCCATGTATTTCCCGTTTCCGTAGGGGGAACCGGCGCAGGCGGCCACCACAGCCTCCTTGTCATCCCAGAAGCCGATCATTCCCGTCCGCATGGTATCCTTCTCCAGCAGGCATCTGTTCTCCCCGCTCTCCAGGTCATACAGGTAGATGCCGTCGTACTGATTTCGGATGTCCGTCCAGGGGTAGGCCTTGTAGAGCACCTTTCCTCCCCGCACCCCAAAGGCGGTGCAGTCCGCCGTCTCCTCCGAGATGGGAGTCAGGGCGCCGTCCGCTGCCTGATAGAGGTACAGACGAGTTCTCAGGCCGTTGGTAAAGCCCTTGCCGTTGAACCAGAAGGGAATTTCATCCACCACCTCGTAGGCATCGCTCTTGGATTCCGTCCTCTTCTCCAGCTCGGCGGCAGCGGTAAACAGGTACCGGCCCTGATCCACCGCGTACACGCTCTCCGTGGTCAGGTCCACGGAAAACTTCTTCTCCGCCTCTCCCCCGTCCAGGGAAATCTCGTAGTAGCAGGTCTTCTGATCCCCGCCCACAGCAAAAAGGACTGCCCCGTCTTTCGTCCAGGTATAATGCTTCACATCTCCCCGGCAGGTCAGTCTCCTGGTCATCTCTCTCTCACAGTCGTAGACGTACAAATCTCCCTTATATCCATTGTCCTTTAAGTCCGCCCACTTCACCACAAAGGCGATGGTTTTCCCATCTGGGGAAAAAGACGGATTGCTGACAAACTGAAGCCGGGTAAACGTCTCAATCTGAATTCTGTCCATATGATCCCTATCCTCCTCCTGGAAAAAAGCAAAAAGCATGCCATCCAACCAGCTCTCCGTCGAATACCATGCTCTTTTCCTTCCAAATATTTTCTTCCATTATATCGGAACACTCTGAAAATTTCAATCCTGTTTTTCATCCAGAAGACTCTGATAAATCTCCCTTCGGCTCACTCCCCGGTCCTTCGCCGCCCGCTTCATGGCCTCCTTCCGGTCCATGCCCTGCTCCTCGTACATGGCCACATGGTCCCGCACCGGCATCTGCTCCCAGGAGCCAGTCTCCTCCAGCCGGATCTCCTCCGGACTTTTCCCCTGGATCACCAGCACGAACTCTCCTCTGGGATCCTCCTCCCCGTAGAAGGAGATGGCCTCATCCAGGGTCGTCAGCCAGGAGGACTCATACTTTTTCGTCAGCTCTCTGCAGACGGACAGTTTTCTGTCCCCGCCCAGCACCTCCCGCAGATCTTTAAGGGTTTTCAGCAGATGATGGGGAGCCTCATAGAGAACCATCGTCCTGGTCTCCCTTCCCATCTCCCCCAGAATTCTCGCCCGCTCCTTCTTATCGCTCTTCTCCGCCGGCAAAAATGCCTCAAAGGCAAAGCGGCGGGTCGGCAGGCCGGACATGGTGAGAGCCGTTATGCAGGCCGCCGGTCCCGGGAGAGAGGTCACCTCCACCCCCGCCTCGATGCACTGCCTCACCAGCTCCTCCCCCGGGTCTGAGATCCCCGGCGTGCCGGCATCGGTGATCAGGGCCACATTGACCCCGGAGAGCATCTGATTCACCAGATATCTGGCCTTGTCCACCTTGTTGTACTCGTGATAGCTGGTCATGGGCGTCTTGATCTGAAAATGATTCAGAAGCTTAATGCTGTGTCTCGTGTCCTCCGCCGCTATCAGATCCGCCTCCTCCAGAGTGCGCACCACCCGGTAGGTGATGTCCTCCAGGTTTCCAATGGGCGTGGCACAGAGAAATAATTTTCCCGCCATACTAGTTCCTCCCGGTTTTCTCCCCTTCTCTCAGATCCGCAGACCGCTCAGTATCCGTACACGTCCCGGATCTCATCCGCATAGACTCCCGGCTCCTTAAACACAATCACAGGGGCCTCCATCTTCAAAAATACGCCTCCGCCCTTCACCGCCTCGATCAGCACCATGTTGGCGTCTCTGTCCGCAAATGGATGCACCATCTTCATCCGCTTTGGCTCCAGCTTGTAGCCCCTGAGAACGGTGATGATCTCCGCCAGCCGGTGGGGGCGGTGCACCATGTAGAATCTCCCGCCGGTCTTCAACACCCTGGACGCCTCCCGCGCCACGTCATCCAGGGTGCACAGCACCTCATGCCTGGCGATGGCCTTGGGGAGATCCGGGTTCTTCAGCCCGTGGGCGTCATTCATATAGGGGGGATTGGAGGTCACCACATCAAAAGAAGCCGCGCCAAAAATCTGACTGGCTTCCCTGATATCTCCCTCCACAATCTGAATCTTTTCCTCCAGGCCGTTGAGACTCACGCTTCTCCTGGCCATATCCGCCACTTCCCGCTGAATCTCCAGGGCGGAAAAATGCTCCCCCTCCGTCTTGGCCTCCAGGAGAATGGGAATGATCCCCGTCCCTGTCCCCAGATCCAGGGCTCTCTCCCCCTTTTTCACCATGGCAAAGCCGGAGAGCAGCACCGCATCCATCCCGAAGCAGAAGCCGTCCGTCCTCTGGATGATCCGGTACCCGTTTCGCTGGAGATCATCCACTCTCTCACGTTCCTTCAGCTCCACGGTCATGACAGCTTTGACTTTCCTTCCTTCTTCTCCAGAGCCTCCAGCTCCTTGAGCTCCTTGTCGCTGACCTTCACCTTCTCCTTTTTTCTCCTGGGCTTGAACCGGAGCTGATCCACCCGGTACTCCCGGATCTCCTTCTCGTCCTTGTTCACCGTCACCACAACCTTCACCAGCTGTCTGAGGACGTTGACGCTGTGGACCTCCCCCTTCAAGCCGTCGGATGTGGTCACATAATCCCCCGTCCCCGGAAGCTTGCTGTTGAGATACTGGTAAGTCTCCTCCTCATTCTTCAGACAGCACATCAGCCTCCCGCAGACCCCGGAGATCTTGGACGGGTTCAAGGAGAGATTCTGCTCCTTGGCCATCTTGATAGACACGGGAGCGAACTCCGGGAGATAGGAGTGACAGCAGAGATCCCGGCCGCAGATGCCGATGCCTCCCATGATCTTGGTCTCATCCCGGACTCCCACCTGCCGCAGCTCGATCCTGGTCTTGAACACGGAGGCCAGATCCTTCACCAGCTCTCTGAAATCCACCCTTCCGTCCGCTGTAAAATAGAACAGCACCTTGTTGTTGTCAAACGTATACTCCGCGTCGATCAGCTTCATCTGCAGGCCGTGCTTGGCGATCTTCTCCTTGCAGATGCGAAACGCGTCCTTCTCCTTCTTCTTGTTGTTGGCCTCCACCGCCTCATCCTCGGGGGTGGCCATGCGGATCACCGGCTTTAAGGGGGACACCACCTTGGAATCCTCCACCTCCCGGCTCCCCAGCACCACAAATCCATATTCAATTCCTCTGGCCGTCTCCACGATCACATGGTCGCCCGTGGAAATATCCATGCCCGCCGGATCAAAATAGTAAATCTTTCCGGCATTCCGGAACCTCACACCAATTACTTTCGTCATATATCAATTCTCCTTCATGGTCAGAAGCATCAGTTCCAGCGCCAGATCCTGATTCACATTGGCGTTGAGCCTCACCCGCGCCTTGTCGATGGCCTGCAGAATCAATTCCAGGCCGTCGTACCCGGATTTCTCACAGATCTCGTTGATGGCGTTGTGCTCCCTCTTAAAAATCATCAGGTTGATATCCTTGGTAACCTTATACATCACAATATCCCGGTACCACAGCTGCATGAAATCCAGGCAGTCGTAGATATCCACGCTGTCATCCTTCATCTCCTTGATGCTGGCCAGCAACTCCGAGATGTCCATCTTTTTAATATTCTTCAACAGGCGAACCATCCTGTCATACATATTCTGAAATTCTTCCGATGTCGCAAAATCCATCATTTTTCCAATATTTCCTCTCGCAAACGCCGAACAAATCTCCGCTTTCTCCTCGGATATGTCAAGCTTCTCCATCAGATACCTTTTTCCGGCCTCATCGCCCACCGGCCTGCACTTCAACTGCACGCAGCGGGACAGGATCGTCGGCAGAAAACTGTCCTGATTGGCCGTCAAAAGCAGAATCACTCCGTAGGAAGGCGGCTCCTCGATGGTTTTTAACAGGGCATTCTGGGCCTGAACCGTCATCTTCTCCGCCTCGTCCACAATATATATTTTGTATCTCCCGCTGTACGGCCGAATGACGATGCTGTCCTGGATCTGCTCCCTCACATCGTCCACGCCGATGCTGGCCGGCTTCTCATGGGTCACAAAGATCAGATCCGGATGCGTCCCAGCCGCCGTCTGGATGCAGCTGTGGCACTGGCCGCAGGCCTCCGGACCTCCCCTCTC
>MHCFR05601__coassemble_1913_pt1 | contig 10234 bp, 11 predicted proteins | sample MHCFR05601__metabat2_high_PE_003 | metagenome-assembled genome bin MHCFR05601
CCAGTTCGTGAAAAATGCCCACGGTCTGACATAGAAAAAGCCGTCCGGACGCGAAAAATAAGCCGAAGTCTCTCGCGGCATCGGCTTTTCGCTATAACCTATGGAATTTGCTGTCATTCTGTAGTATAATAGCCGGAAAACGGGGAGGCATTTTACAACAAAAGAGTTATTCCGTTGTAAAACGGCCTCCCGGCAATCTGGCAGAGAGGAATGAGGAGAGTTGGCGGTACTGCGCATTCGTATGTTGGGAAATCTGGAGATGGAGTATAACGGCAGGGAGGTGGAGCGGGATCTCACCGGGAACGGGAAAATGCTCCAGCTGTTTTTGATCCTGTCCTGGGCCGGGGCGCGGGGGATCAGCCGGGGGAAGCTGCAGGATTATCTCTACGACACCCGCTCCGCCAACGCGGGAAACGCCTTGCGGGTCTCCATCTCCCGCCTGCGAAAGGTCATCGCCGACGCGGGCCTTGCCGGGCCGGACAACATCCAGTACAAGAATGGGAACTATGTCTTCCAGGATCCGGAGCTGACCCTGGAGGTGGACGCTGTGATGCTGGAGAAGGCCTGCGCCAGGGCGGCGTCGGAGAGCGATCCCGGGAAACGGCTGGAATGCCTCCAGGAGGCGGCTGGCTATTACGGGGGAGAATTCCTGCCGGCGATGTCCGGGGATCCCTGGGTGGAGTCCATGCGGGGAAAATATCAGGACATGTACGTGGACTGCATCCGGGAGATGTGCAGGCTGAGAAAAAAGCAGGGGGAGCCGGAGGAGGTGGAGAAGCTCTGCCGCCGGGCCTTAAAGCTCTGCCCCATGGAGGAGTGGAGCGAGCTTCTCATCGAGAGCCTTCTGTCCATGAAGGAATACCGGGAGGCCAGGCGGGCGTACGATGAGGCGGCGAAGCTGTTTTTTGGCCACGACAGCCATGAGTCCGGCAGGCGGCGGCTGGAGCGCTTCCAGAAGATGGGCAGCCGCATCCAGATGATGGAGAAGGAGAACCAGACGCTGAAGGAGGAGCTGCGGGAGATCGGGCGCAGAAACGGAGCCTACCGGTGCAACTATCCAGGGTTTCTGGACTGCTTTCACATGTGCGCCAGGATCGAGGAGCGCCGGGACATGAACGCCCAGCTGATGATCTGCATGGTGGTCAGCCGGAACGGGCGGGAGATCCAGGACGACAGGGAGATGGAGCAGTACTCCGAGAGCCTGTGCCAGATCATGGGGGAGAAGCTGCGGCGGGGGGACGTGTACGCCGTGTACCGCCCGGGCTGCGTGCTGGTGCTCCTAAACTACGTGGAGAAGCGCTTTCTGGACCGGGTCAAGGAGAGAATCCGCTCCGGGTTCCGGGAAAAATGCGGGGGAAAAGCCACCCTGCGCATGGAGACGGTGAAGGTGACCGAGTGCGGCAAGGGCTGACAGGGTTGACATACAGCCATTCTTTTTCTATAATGGATTTTGTTGGTCCCCGGCAGCGAGCCGGAGGACAGGGAATTTATTCCGTTAGGAGAACGATCACAGATGGACGATGCCGGTTTGGACACAGACCCGACATGCCGCTTGCCAGAGAGCGGAACTGAGAAAATGTCAGATGATTTTATAGAGAGACATCACCAGCGAGTATCCCACAGGAGCGCGGGCTGTCTCTTTTTGCGTCTTTATGGGGAAATCGTTCCGGCGCAGAGAGAGGTTTAGAGGAAAAGGAGAAGAAAGTATGAACATATCCCTGATTATCATTGTGTGCTGTATTATCATGTCAGCCTATTTTTCCGCCACGGAGACGGCCTTCTCGTCCCTGAACCGGGTGCGGATGAAGAGCCTGGCGGAGAAGGGAAATAAGCGGGCCGCCCTGGTGCTGCGCCTGTCGGAGAACTATGACAGCCTGCTGTCCACGATTCTGATCGGAAACAACATTGTGAACATCACCAGCACCTCCGTGGCCACGGTGCTGTTCGTGCGCCTTTTGGGGGAGGAGAGGGGCTCCAGCCTGTCCACCCTGGTGATGACCATCGTGGTGCTGATCTTCGGCGAGGTCTCCCCCAAGAGCCTGGCCAAGGAGGTCCCGGAGAATTTTGCCCTGTTCTCCGCCCCCATCCTGCGGGTGCTGGTGATCATCTTGAGCCCGGCCAACTTCCTGTTCGGCCAGTGGAAGAAGCTTCTGTCCCTGATTTTCAAATTCTCCAGGGAGAGCGGCATCACGGAGGAGGAGCTTCTCATCATGGTGGAGGAGGCCAAGCAGGACGGCGGCATCGATGAGCAGGAGGGGACGCTGATCCGCAGCGCCATCGAGTTCTCCGACCTGACGGCGGAGGACGTGCTGACCCCCAGGATCGACGTGGCGGCGGTGCCCGCGGACGCCACCCAGGAGGAGATCGCCGATATTTTCACGGAGACCGGATTTTCCAGACTTCCGGTGTACCGGGAAAACGTGGACAACATCGTGGGCATCATCTACCAGAAGGATTTTTACAACCAGATCTATCACACGGAGCGCAAGCTGGAGGAGATCATCCGCCCGGCCCTGTTCATCGCCATGGGCAAGAAGGTGGGCCAGCTGTTGAAGGAGCTGCAGCAGAAAAAAATGCACATCGCGGTGGTGCTGGACGAGTTCGGCGGAACCGCCGGCATTGTGACCCTGGAGGACATCCTGGAAGAGCTGGTGGGAGAGATCTGGGACGAGCACGACAAGGTGGTGCAGGAGGTGGAACAGATCTCCGACGGGGAGTACCTGGTGATGGGCAGCGCCAACGTGGAGAAGCTGTTTGAGCGCCTGGGAAAAGAGCGGGAGTTCGACGTCCTCACCGTCAGCGGATGGGTGATGGAGGTGGCGGAGAAGATTCCCGCCGCCGGGGAGCAGTTCCGGTTTGAGGATCTGGAGATCACCGTGCTGGAGATGGACGACAAGCGGGTGGAGAAGGTGCGGATCGTGCGCACCGGCGAGGAGTTGCCAAACGAGAAAGAATCGGTTATGCTGTAGAGAACACAGAAGAACAGACGGATAGGAGAGACAGAATGGAGAGAAAGCGTTTTTTAGTGTGTATTGACTCCGATGGCTGCGCCATCGACAGCATGGATGGAAAGCACAGGCTGTGCTTCGCCCCCCTCATGGTGGAAACATGGCAGATGGAGGGCCACAGGGAGGAGGCCGAGGAGATCTGGAACAAGGTCAGCCTCTGGTCGGTGAACCGGGGGATCAACCGTTTCAGAGGCCTCCAGATGGCCCTGGAGCTCTGTGGGGAGAGAGGGTTTCTGAAGGAGGATCTGACGGATCTGGCCGCCTGGAATGCCCGCACGAAAGCCTACTCCAACGCGGCCCTGGAGGAGGAGATCGGGAGGACTGGGAGTCCTCTCCTGGAGAAGGTGCTGGAGTGGTCCATCTCCAGCAACGCGGCCATCGCCGCCCTGCCGCCCTGCCGGGTGTTCCCGGGGGTGAGGGAAGCCCTGGAGAGGATGAGCCGGGACGGGGATCTGGTGGTGGTCTCGTCGGCAAACCGGGAATCCGTGGAGACCGAGTGGAACCGCCACGGCCTGATCCGCCTGGTGCGGGAGGTGATGGCCCAGGATTCCGGCACAAAGACCGCCTGCATCGCCAGGCAGATGGAGAAAGGCTACGACGGGGACCATGTGCTGATGATCGGCGACGCCCCGGGGGACGGGAGAGCGGCGGAGAGAAACGGCGCCCTCTTTTTCCCCATCGTGTGCGGCCGGGAGGCGGAGAGCTGGAGGCAGCTGCTGGAGGAGGGCTTTGAGCGCTTCCTGAACGGCACCTACAGGGGCGCGTACACCGAGGGGCGGATGAAGGGATTTCTGGAGGCACTGAGATGAGCGGGATCGAGAAAACCAATGTGATGCGCCTCCTGGATCAGGCGGGCATCGCCTATGAGGCCAGGGAGTACGAGGTGGATGAGAAGGATCTCTCCGGATCCCACGCGGCGGACGTGATGGGGGAGGACCACGACCTGGTCTTTAAGACCCTGGTTCTTAAAGGGGAGCGGACGGGCCATCTGGTCTGCTGCATCCCCGTGGACGAGGAGCTGGACTTGAAAAAGGCGGCCAGGGCCGCCGGCGACAAGAAGGTGGAGATGCTTCCCATGAAGGACCTGCTGGGGGTCACCGGCTACATCCGGGGCGGCTGTTCGCCCGTGGGGATGAAGAAGAAATTCCCCACTTATATAGAAGAAACGGCCGTACTTTTTGACCGGATCGCCGTCAGCGCCGGCGTGCGGGGAAAGCAGATTCTGGTGAATCCGGAGGCGCTGGCCGCGTATGTGGAGGGGGAGTTTGTGCCCCTGATCAAGGAGTGAACGCCCGGATTTCGCGGGCGGAAAGGGCGGAAAAGAGTTTACATAAGGCAGAACCGGAAAAAACGGCTCTGCCTTAAATATTAAATTATTTAACAAAAATGTAATATTTGAGAGCGGGGACAAGATAAAAACAGCACAAAAAACAGGGATAAATCAGCCGAAAACTCGTGTACAGTGCATATAAAACGAAATCTTATATAAAAAAACGAAGAAGATTATGACAAAAATGTGAAATGTGAATTGACTTTTGTAACATTCCTCCCCTATAATTTGGGGCGTCACCCCGAAAAAAAGGAGGAATGTGTATGCTGACTTTCAAGCGACATCGTTTTGCTGCCCTGGCGGCTGCGGTTTTAGTGGCCCTGATCCTGGCGCTCACCACCGGAAGTTCCATGACGACGGAGGCTGCAAGGACGATCGACAATACAAAAGAAGGCCAAACAGGTCCTGGCTACGTGATCAACGCGCGGCTGAATGTTGCCGCGGCGGACGCACAGAATTTGCGGGATGGAAATATGCTTGCGGGCGGCCTGCTGCAGCAGTCGGTGCAGAGGCAGATGGAGAAGGAAGAGATGCTCCGCCTGCGGACGGAAGAAAATAAGAAATTGTTGGAGGAGCAGGCAAAGCGGGACGCCAGAGCGGCCATCAACTGTTCCGACGAAGATTATAATACCCTGCTGAGGATTGTGCAGGCGGAGGCGGGGGTCTGCGACGAGAAGGGGAAAATCCTGGTGGCCAACGTGATCATCAACCGGGTGAGAAGCCCCCGTTTCCCCAACACCATCCGGGGAGTGGTCTACCAGGCCAACCAGTTTTCGCCGGTGTCCAACGGGAGCATCAACCGGGTGCGGGTCACCCAGGAGACCATCGACTGCGTAGACCGGGCCCTTGCCGGGGAGGATTACTCCCAGGGAGCGCTGTTTTTCATGAACCGCGGGCGGTCCAGATCCGGGGCGGTGGGCTGGTTTGACAGAAGCCTGACCTACCTGTTCTCCCACGACGGCCACGAGTTCTTCAAATGACTCGGCACTGGTCAGGGTTGACGAAAAGAGAGAATTACTGTAAGATTAGGACTGATTGTATGAGATCAGTCCTTTTTATTTTGCCGGGAAATCCATTTCCCCGCAGACGAACGTGTAAGAGGTAATGCCAATGAAGAAATATCTGTTGTTTGATCTTGACGGGACGCTGACGGATCCGGAGGAGGGGATCACCAAGGCGGTTCAGCTGGCGCTGGCCCACTTTGGAATCCAGGTGGAGGACAGGACCAGCCTGCGCCCCTTCATCGGACCGCCCCTGTGGGATCAGTTTCAGGAGTACGCCGGGCTGAGCGCGGAGCAGTCTGACGAGGCGGTGAAGGTTTTCCGGCAGTACTACCTGGAAAAGGGAGTGTATGAGAACCGGGAGTATGACGGGATCCGTCAGATGCTGGGGGCGCTAAAGTGCGCCGGCTACCGGCTGTACGTGGCCACCTCCAAGCCGGAGACCACGGCGGGAATCGTGATGAAGTACTTCGGCTTCACCGACTATTTTGCCTATGTGGCGGGGGCGGACCTGGAGGGAACGCGGGTGCGCAAGGCGGATGTGATCCGCTACCTTCTGGAGAAGGAGGGCATCGCCGACCCGGGGGAGGCCGTGATGATCGGCGACCGGAAGCACGACATCCTGGGCGCAAAGGAAGTGGGCATGGAATCCATCGGCGTGCTCTACGGCTACGGGAGCCGGGAGGAGCTGGAGGAGGCCGGGGCCGGCCGTATCGCCGCCTCGGTGGAGGAGCTGGAGGAGTATCTGCTGTCCCAGGTGGACTGAAGACCCGGGATGGGAGGAGGAGAAGGGATGGAAGCGTATTCCGGTTTTGCGGAGGTTTACGACCTGTTTATGGACAATGTGCCCTACGGAGAGTGGTGCCGGTATCTGACCGGCATTCTGAGGGATTTTGGAGTGGAGGAAGGCCTGGTGCTGGACCTCGGCTGCGGCACCGGGACCATGACGGAGCTCCTGGCCGGGGCCGGCTACGACATGATCGGGGTGGACAACTCCGAGGAGATGCTGGAGATGGCGGCGGCGAAGCGGGAGGCGTCCGGCAGGGACATCCTCTACCTGTGCCAGGATATGCGGGAGTTTGAACTCTACGGCACCGTGCGGGCGGTGGTCTCCGTCTGCGACTCCCTCAACTACATCCTGGACACGGAGGATTTGACCCAGGTGTTCCGCCTGGTGAACAACTACCTGGATCCCGGCGGGGTGTTCATCTTCGACTTGAATACGGAGTATAAGTACTCCCAGATGGGGGATGAGACCATCGCGGAGAACCGGGAGGATGGGAGCTTTATCTGGGATAATTATTATCACCGGGAGGAGCGGATCAACGAGTATGATCTGGCCCTCTTTGTGCGGGAGGGCGGGGACGGCCTTTACCGGAAATACGAGGAGACCCACTACCAGCGGGCCTACCTGCCGGAGGAGATCCGCCGGGCGGGGGAGGAGGCCGGCATGGAGTTTGTGGCCTTCTACGACGCCTTTACGAAAAACAGCCCCCGGCCGGATTCGGAGCGCATTTACGCCGTGTTCCGGGAGAAGGGGAAGAAGAGAGAGGAACAGTGACCGATATGACAGACTATATTGTGAGAGCGACGGCGGCGGAGGGACAGATCAGGGCCTTCGCGGCGACCACGAGAGACCTGGTGGAGTACGCCAGGGCAGCCCACAACACCAGCCCGGTGGCCACGGCCGCCCTGGGCCGGCTTTTGACGGCGGGCGCCATGATGGGCGTGATGATGAAGGGGGAGAATGACCTCCTCACCCTGAAGGTTGAGGGGGACGGCCCCATCGGCGGACTGACGGTGACGGCGGACTCCAAGGGGGATGTGAAGGGGTATGCCTTCAACCCCGGCGTCATGCTGCCCCCCAACGCCAAGGGAAAGCTGGATGTGGGCGGCGCCCTGGGAGTGGGAGTGCTGAGCGTGATCCGCGACGTGGGCTTAAAGGAGCCCTATGTGGGCCAGACCATCCTGGTCACCGGGGAGATCGCGGAGGATCTCACCTACTACTACGCCACGTCGGAGCAGACCCCGTCCTCCGTGGCCCTGGGGGTGCTGATGAACACGGACAACACGGTGCGCCAGGCGGGAGGCTTTATCCTTCAGCTGATGCCGGGGGCCTCCGACGAGATCATCTCGAAGCTGGAGCGGACCCTGGGGGAGATCACCTCCATCACCAGCCTGCTGGATGCGGGGAACAGCCCGGAGATGATCCTGGAGCACATTCTGGGAGAGTTTGGTCTGGAGATCCTGGACCGGATGCCCACCCGTTTTTACTGCAACTGCACCAAGGAGCGGGTGGAGAAGGCCATCATCAGCATCGGCCGGAAGGAGATCCAGGAGATGATCGACGAGGGAAAGGGCATCGAGGTGAACTGCCATTTCTGCAACAAGAACTATGGGTTTACCGTGGATGAGCTGAGAGATCTGCTAGCGAAAGCCAGATAGGCAGAGGCAGTGCGAAACTGTGTGAAATACAGAGATAGAAAAAAGCGCCCGCCGGATTTTGTCCGGCCAGGGCGCTTTTTTGCAATCACGTCTCAATCCATATGTCACATTTCAAAAAATGAATCGGAATAAAATTCTTATATTTTAAGAAAAAGGTACATTGGTTGGCTCATTATAATAATTATAACTTCGTAACGTTGGTTGCCTGAGGTCCTTTCGTCCCATTTACTACGTCGAACTCAACGGCTGCGCCCTCGTCCAGGGACTTGAAGCCTTCCATGTTCAGTCCGGTGTAATGTACGAATACGTCATTTCCCTGCTCGTCGCAGATGAAGCCGTATCCCTTCTGGTTGTTAAACCACTTAACTGTACCCTTCATATGATACCTCCAAAAAATTAAAAAAATAAAAGTGTCTCGCCGCCTGCTGCGGCTACGTACAGAATAGCATAGTTTGTAAGGAGTGTCAAACTATTTTGGCGGGGAAAAAGGGTGGACGTCCGCCGGAGGAGAGTGGTATACTGTATCGTATCGGCGGCGGGTCAAACGCTACAGGGGCAGCCGCATTGAGGATGAGCCGCGGCTGCCGGCTGTGCGGAGAGCCGGTCGGCACAGGATAGGAAAACGGGGTTTTGTCATGAAGATCAAGAATATCTGGGGACATTTTAAGACGATTACCATTCACAAGTGGCTGGTGATGAAGAACTGCTTCCGGATCGGCCTTTACCGCCAGGGACTTCTCCACGATCTCTCCAAATACAGCTGGACGGAGTTTTCCATCGGCGTGCGGTATTACCAGGGAACCAGGAGCCCCAACGCGGCGGAGCGGGAAGAGAAGGGATACTCGGAGGCCTGGCTTCACCACAAGGGGCGCAACCGGCACCATTTTGAATACTGGATGGATGTGAGGCCGGGACACTGGGAGGAGGGACTCCTGGGCGTGAAGATGCCTCTCCGGTACGTGATGGAGATGATGATGGACCGGATCGCCGCCTCCCGGGTGTACAAGGGGAAGGACTACACCGATGCCTCCGCCTGGGAATATTTCTGCCGCTCCAGGGAGGACCGCTTCATGCACCCGGAGACTCGGGCGCTGGTGGAAAAGCTCTTGATCATGCTCCGGGATGAGGGGGAGGAGAAAACCTTCGCCTGCATCCGGGAGATGTTAAAAAAGGGGGATTACTGACCGCCCGTCAGGGGGAGGAAACGGCCTTTCCCAGGCTGGAGGCGGTCAGATCCCGAAGGTAGGAGGAGAAGGAGGGCCAGCGGACAAGATTCCGGGGAAAGTCCGGGCTGGTCAGAAGTTCCTCCGGGATCTCCATATAGAAAGTCCGGGACCGGTAATCGGGGCGGAAGAGGGGCTCACCGCAGGAGGAGTCCGGGAGGGGAAGGAAGAGCCCCTCTTTTTTTGTGTAGCAGGTGGCCGCCGTGGCCTTTTTCCTGGCACTGCGGTCCACATATTCCCCCACGCTCTTGTGGATGGCCGTGTCCTCGTAGATCAGATAGTAGTAGTCCCTGTAGTTGGGGTAATAATATTTCAGCTCCCCCCGGAAGAGGGGGATGGACAGGCGAAGCTCGCTGCCCTCAGCCTCAAACTGGGCGCCAGGAAGGCAGGAGTGCTCCCAGGAGAAGGGGCGGGGCAGGGAGACTGGGCCGCGGCAGATCGCCTCCAGCACCGGTTCCGACTGGCCGAACAGGTCGGTCTCCTCCCGGAGGGAACAGTCCGCGGGGGAGAAGGGGCCGGAGAGAAAATCCGGGTAGGCGAGGATGGGGAGAAGCTTTGGCATCCCCTTCAGATCGTCCTCGTTGTGCAGGAGAAGGAGGCGGAGCCGCTCCTCGTCCCTGGTTTCCAGGTAATCCTCGTAGACCTGAATCAGCTGCCCGCCGGTGTACACATCCTCCCGGGAGATCCCCAGAAATTTCTCCACCGCCTTCTGCTTCAGGCTGTCCAGCCCCAAGAGCTTCTTCATGGGGCGGATCCTCTTGTAGATGTCCACGCTCTTCAGCCGGTCCAAGGGGCAGGGGAGCCCCAGAATCTGGCAGCGCTTTTTCAGATAGGGGATGTCGAAGGTGTCCCCGTTGAAATGGACCAGGGCGCCGAAGGGCTCCAGATAGGAGAAGAAGGCCTGGAGAATCTCCTCCTCGCTCCCCGGCCGGTCCGCAAACCACTGGATCAGGTGCCAGGCCCCGTCTCGGACGGAGGCGGCCCCGATGAGGTAGAGGTTTGAGGAGGCGCCGGAGAAGCCGGTGGTCTCGATATCGAAGAACAGCAGCTGCTCCGGGCTGCCGATGCGGTCGATGGGGTAGGAAGACTGGGGGAAAAAGGTGTGTTCCGCTGTGATCATGTATGCCTCCCGTGAAAAATAGATGGTGAAAACGTGTGTCTGCCCCTATTATATCGGCCTTCGCGCCCCCCGTCAATGGACAGACAGAATATTTGTTCGATTAGCGG
>MHCFR05601__coassemble_1929_pt1 | contig 10101 bp, 9 predicted proteins | sample MHCFR05601__metabat2_high_PE_003 | metagenome-assembled genome bin MHCFR05601
CACCGCCTCTCCGCCGGGAAGGCCAGCCGCGGAAAAGGGATTTCCGAGGCCGTCTTCCATCTGGCGGAGGAGCTGTGCCGAAGCCGCGGCGTCAGGAGCATGCGGGCGGACACCGATGAGAAGAACGGGATCATGCAGCACATCCTTGAGAAAAACGGCTTTTGCCTCTGCGGGACCATCTGGTTCGCCGGCGGCGACAAGCTGGCCTACGAAAAAGTCCTGTAAGCTCTACACAAACCGGCACACGTGATCCACGGCGATGTCAGAGAAGCCGTAGGCCTCGGCTTTCGTCAGCTTTCCGCTGCTGACCTGAAGGATCTCGTCCACTAACATCTTGCCGCACTCCTGGATGGTGGAGGTTCCGTCGATGATGGCGCTCAAATCCACATCCATATTGTCCTCCATGTTGTGATAGGTCTTTTTGTTGGCCGTCACCTTCAGGACGGGGACGATGGCGTTGCCGGTGGGCGTGCCTCTCCCGGTGGTAAATACAATGGCGGTGCAGCCGCCGGCCACCATGGAGGTGACGGAGGAGATGTCGTACCCGGCGGTGTCCATGATCACAGCGCCCTTCTTGGTGGGCCGCGCCGCCTGCTCGATCACCTCCACCACCGGCCTGGTACCTCCTTTGCGGATGCAGCCCAGGCTCTTCTCGTCGATGGTGGAGAGTCCCCCCGCTTTGTTGCCGGGGGTGGGCTGGCCGGCGCGGCAGTTCTGCCCGGCTCCCGCCAGGTGCTCCTCGTATTCCTGGCAGATGCGGATAATCTGGTTGTGGATCTCCGGCGTGGCTCCCCGGCGGGCCAGCACATGCTCACCGCCGATGAACTCGATGGTCTCGCTCATCATCGTGGAGGCCCCCATGTCCACCAGCAGATCGCTCATCTCCCCCACCGCCGGGTTGGCGGCGATGCCCGAGGTGGCGTCGGAGCCGCCGCACTCGATGCCCACCAAAAGCTCGGAGATGTCACACTCCTCCTTCTGCTGAAGAGCCGCCTCCGCCGCCATGTTCCTAGCCGCCCGGACCGCCTTCTCGATGGTCTTTAAGGTGCCGCCCTCCTCCTGGATGCCGAAGGACACCACCGGTTTGTCCGTCATTTTCTGAATCTTCTCCCGCAGCTCCCTGTGCGGCACCGTCTCACAGCCCAGTCCGATGATCACCACGCCGTACACGTTGGGATTGCAGGCAAATCCCGTCAGCACCTTCTGGGACATGGCCGTGTTGGCGGCCACATCCGAACACCCCGTGTTGAAGACGATATTGACCGCCCCCCGCACCTGGCTGGCCACCACCCGGCAGCTCTCGCTTCCGCAGGCGCAGGCCGGCAGAATCAGCACGTGATTGCGGATTCCCACAGTTCCGTCAGAACGTCTATAACCCCAAAATTTCATGTTCATTTCCTCCTTATTTATCTTACCACTCCGACGAGCACTGCCGTCAGGATAATCACAATATTGGTCACGGTCTGCACCGCCATGGAGCGGTTGCAGAATTTATTTACATCCATATCCAAAAGTCCTGTACCGATGTGGGTCGTCGCCGTAAAGGGCGAGGAACCGGTGGCCAGGGACATGTTGCACACAAAGGGAGCGATCACGTCCGTTCCTGCAAGACCGAACCTGGAGCCCACGGAGATCAGCACCGGGTACATGGAATTGTAGATCTTGTTGGGAATGTAGCGGATCACCAGCACCATGGACATCGCCAGGATGATGTGGATATATCTGGTGAGGAACTCCGGCACGTTGGATACGATGGTAGTCGCCAACGCCTCCGTCATTCCCGTTCCCTGGAAAATTCCGATAAAGAAGGAAATTCCAATGAGCTGCTGGATGGTGTTGAAAAACCGCCCGCCGGCTTTGGAAATCAGTTTTTTCTGGTCTCCGCCTTTTGGATAATCCACCAGAATGGTCAAAGCTGACGCCAGAATAAAAATCATGTAGGATGGCATCACAGATTTTACCAGCATAACAATGACTGCGATAAACAGGATCAAGTTGAACCAGAAGAGCTTTGGTCTGGCCATCTCATTCTGCTTCTCATCCTGGGTTTTGCTCTCCTCTGCGGACCAGTCGATGGTCATCAGACCGCCCTGTTTTTTATGTACATATCCGAAATAAATCCACTGAAGAATGATAGCCGGAATAAAACAGATTGCCACTGGAACCAGCCTTCTGGACAGCTCCATGGGGTCCACCCCAGCGAACACAGAAGAATTCACCACTGCGATCCCCCAGGGCACAAAGCACATGCCGGCGATGGCCGTCTGGGCGATGATCATGGCGGAGGCATGGTCAAATTTCATCTTCTTGTAGATCGGCAGCATAATGGGGAACACAATCAGGTAGGCAGTAGCCACTGTTGCAGTCAGCATTCCCATAGCTGCGATGACGGAGGTGATAATCATCACCAGATATACATTCAGTTTGCCGTGGGAAAGCTTCAAAAAGCTCTTAATCAGGGTGTCGAACATCCCCGTCTCCCCCAGCATGGTAAAGTAAATCATGGCAAAGAGGATCATGTAGCCTGCAGATTTCATGGCAGTGCTCACCTGATTCATGATCATATCGCCCAGCTCTGTGATGTTAAATCCCAAAACCAGGCCACAGATCACCGGCACGATGCAGAGAATAAACTGGGTTGGCAGACGCTTATAAAATGCCGACGCTATAGTGACAGCTACCAGAATAATGGCGACAATTGTAGGGCTCATCCTTCCACCTCCTGAATCATTTCACTCTCATAATCTCTGGGTACACTGTAAATATTGGTGTGGTCCACCAGGCAGCCCGCCTCGATGGGGCGCAGAGTTTTTCCGATCATCTCCCCGTACTTGCGCACCACTTCATCCTGTCCGATGTCCGTCAGGGCGATCTTGTGGCAGAAGGGGATATTCTCCTTCGCCGTGACCTCACATTCCTGTTCTCCTTTCCGGTACTTTACGGCTTCTCCCGCTTTTACCTCCCGGACACAGGTGACCACGTTGTCCTTTTCATCCATCATCAGCGCATCAATTTTCATACGTTCCTCCTGTTCTGACTTGCCTTTCGGCTTCTTGTCCTTTATACTTATTTTTATAGTTTCTTCCTTTTTATTTATTATTTTTATATGGAGATGATTCAATGCAGCAGGAAATGAAGTACATCTACATGGTCTACCAAAAGGGCAGTTTCTCCAAAGCTGCTCAGGCTCTTTACATGACTCAGCCCGCTCTGAGCATCGCCGTCCAGCGAGTGGAAAATGAGATTGGCATGCCCCTCTTCCGCCGAGATCACCAGCCTCTGGAACTGACAGAGGCCGGCAAAATCTACATTGCCAAAATCCGTGAAATCCAGTTTTTGGAATACCAATTGGAACAGCAGCTCGGAGATCTCTCCCACCTAAAAACCGGCCGGCTCCGCCTAGGCGGCTCCCATTACATCAATTCCTACATTCTTCCCCCAGTCCTGACCGCCTACCGTGAAAAATGGCCCGGCATCCGGCTGGAGCTGAAGGAGGCCGGCTCTGGGGAGCTTCTCCCCATGGTGAAGGACAATCTCATCGACCTGACCTTCAACTGCACCCCATCCCCCAAAGATCCTCTGCATCGGATTCCCGCCTTTGAGGACAGGATTCTTCTGGCCATCCCAGCCTCCTTTCCTGTCAATCGGCAGCTGGCCGGCCAAGCCATGACCGCTGCCGACGTGTTAAAAGGCCTTCATCTGACGGAGGCTGTGCCGGCAGCTGACATCTCCTGCCTTTCTGACACGCCTCTCCTACTGCTGACACCAGGCAACAACCTTCACACCCGGGCCATCTCTATTTTTCAGAGCCAAGGCATCACCCTTCAGGTGATCATGGAGGTTTCCCAGCTGGTCACAGCCTTCCATTTATGCGGCGCAGGCATAGGCGCCACCTTGATCAGCGACCGGCTGATCACCACCCCCAATGACCGAGTTCTGTACTACCGGTTGGACTCCCCTCTGGCTTCCCGGCAATTCGATATGGTCATTCCCGGGAAAACCTACGTGTCCGTGGCCCAGAAAGCCTTCGTCGAGCTGTTCACCGATTATTACCGGCCTCTGGGACGCTGAACCGTCCCTACAGGGGAAATACAGTCATAACCCAGAAGATATTCACTGCCGACAGGAAGATGGCCGGAATGATGGATTGTTTTAACTGGGTCTGTACATTGTAGCCGCCCACCTCCATGATCATGGGAATGCTGGCGGTGGCCATAGGAGTCATAAAAGCGGTACAACAGGCCGCTGCCACCAGGATGGCGGGGCCTACGCAGCTCACCCCCATGCTCTTGCAGGCCAGGATGGCGATGGGCTGAAAAATGGCCATCACTGTCCGGTTCTGCATCACTTGGGTCAGCAAGAAGGGCACTAGATAGAATACCGCCCCCACTAGGTAGGGATTCTTCAGCTGATCCGCCACTCCGGCGATAGCTCCGCCGATGATTTCACCGCCTCCGGTGTTGGCGAGGGCGGTTCCCATGCAGAGGCTGCCTGCGATGAGGAAACCCAGATCCATAGGGAGTGCCGCAAAAGCCTCTTTGCTGGAGAGAACCCCTGTCAGCACCATGAGAAAAGCGCCGATGAGCACGATTTCCCAGGACGCCAGAGAAGCCAGCCCCACATGAGTCAGCATACGATTGATGGGAGCGTTAAACAGGAGGGCGACGGTTACCAAAAAGAAAATAACATACCCGCATTTCTCCTGAAAAGGCGCCAGAGGCGGCCGATTGCTCTTCACCGCAAACTCTTCCCCGCTCTTGGTATCTGTCACCGGCTGGTCCGGCGAAAATCGGAATCCCACGAAGGTGGTATAGAGCGCCAGGGTCAGCAAGCTGGGAAACCGTCCTTTAAACATGTCCATCACTCCCAACTGATACTGGGCATAGTCGTTGGCGGCGATGTATCCGTTTACCTCCGCGTACATGGATAAGCCGCCTCCCATGGGGAGAATACCGCAGGCGGCGATGCACACCAGACCGACGGAGAAGATCACCTTGCTGGGATGAATCTTCAGTTCCTCGCAGGTTGCCGTCACCAGCGGGGCCATAATGCAGAATGCTGCGGCTGCTCCGCCCATGAAGGTGGCTGCCAGGATGGACGCTATGGTAAATCCCAACATCACCTTGATCATGCTCCCCTTCGCCATGGCGCTGACGCTCCGGCCGATGATTTTCACCGCCTGAGTGCGCTTGAATCCCGCCGACACCACAAACATGCTGAGCACCAGAACCACGTTGCTGTTGGAAAGATTTCCCAGGGCCTCCTGCGGCGTGATGCAGCCGGTGATGAGAAATAAAATCATGCTCATGCAGGCCACGGTTCCCAAGGAATACTTTCCCCATATGTATCCGGCCACTGTGATCAGGCAGATAACCAGACAAACTGTCAGTAAATTCATAGTTTTTCCCCCACATTTTATTTTTCTCTTTTGCTAGTTGTTCTCCCCAATTCGCCTTCCCCGATAGCAGACCTTTCCATCCTCATCTCGACAGAAATTGCAGAAGAACTGATCGTAGCTGATCCAGCTCTCCTCTGGATAGTTGGCATGGACCATATGATCCACGATGCCCACGGTAAACATGGGTACTCCCTGGCTGTCCGGATAGCAGTACCAGGTGATGGGATCGTCCCTCCAGATCTGCACTCTGGACTTGTCCAGTTGGTAGCGGCGGAATTTTTCCTCGATCATGTCTTTAAATGTCTCAGAAATCGTAAAGGGCACATCTGGAATCTGAGCCGTACCTGCAGTCAGCCGGTCCTTCTCGCCGAAAATCATAGCAGATGGCGGCGCATCGAGGGAGCGCTCTCCCCGCACCGTGGACCGGGCCGGCGTATAGAGGCCAGACCATGACACCGTAGCGGCAAACAGTTCTCCGGCAAACTCACAGAGGGTATCTGCCATCATGCCGCCGGAGCTCTGTCCGCAGGCGTAGATTCTCCCCTTGTCCACCGGAAGACGTTTTTCCATATCCTCCAGCATGGTGCGAATAAACCGAATATCATCAATGGACTTCCCGTCCAGGGAGCCAGACCAGGAGGCTACATTTCTCAGGCCGCCTTTCTTCTGCTGGTAAACCCCGGCCTGAGGACAGGCCACGATGAACTTTCTGCGGTTGGCCACCTGGTACATATTGGAGATGTCAAAGAAGGTCTCCGCCGTGCCTCCCCGGCCATGCATGACCACCACCACCGGCCACTTTTGATCCGGCGTGCAGCATTTCGGCACGTATTCGTACCACTCCCTAGTCAGTCCATCCACCTCCATGGTTTTTCTTACAGCACCGCACAGCAGCGGATCCTTGAAATAGCGGAGATTTTTCCTCTCCTGGCCTCTGTGCCTTCTGGCCAGACCAATATAACTCCACATCTGTTCCAGACGGGCAAGGCTGCATGCAGTATCTCCCACCGTCACCCGAACCTGGGCGATCATCTCCTCGTCCATCTCCAGAGTCTGGCGAATGGGCGCCGGCATCCAGATGTAGTCCGCATCCTTCGTGGAGAATACCTCTTCGCCCGAACGGTTGTTGGCTCTCCACCAGGAAGCAGCCGACACACTGGCCCCCTCCCACCGGCTCACCACCATCCACACGGGAAGCTGGGTCCTCTCCGCCGCAATCTGCAGTTCTCCATCGCCCATACCCGCCGCTTCTTTATTTAATGTGATTTCCTCCAGGCTGGTCTGCAGATCCCCCATGGTCATGAGTCCGCTCCACTCGCTGCTCATCCTGCAGGCTGCCTGCTGGGCCACATCCGCCCCGTCCCCGATGCCGCAGGCGTAGAAATTGTCCTGCATGGTCACATAGTAATCTCTGGCCTGAGCTTCCACATACACGGCATTCATAAAATCCGCATCCGCGCCCGATAGATTCCAGGCCGCGTTTTCTGGGATCATCACAAAAAGAAACAGCTTCTTCTCATCTGCAAATTCCTTCAGGCCAGAACGCTCTATGTATTCCAGTCCGTCCTCCCCAGATGGCGGAGCCACCACCAGACAGGGACTGCAGCTCGCCGTTTTCTCCGGGATATAGGTAATAAATTCCCGTTTCTGTCCCTGAACTTCCACGCTCTGTTTAAAGCATCCATCCACCAGTGTCCGTCCCAGATCAGTCGGATCCACCGGCAGCGCAGACATATCTTCCGGAAAACATTTTAAATCCATTTTTGCCATATCCATCCTTCTCCTCTCGTACATTTTTGTATATATTTACAGTACTATCGAATAGTTATAAAATCAAATTTATGATTTTTATGTTACTATATATTAAATTTATATATTCTATTGGACATATTGCAGCTGCCACCACTTTATTTTGACAACAATTTGCCAAAGTGCTATAATTTGGTGAGAATAACCAGAAAAGAGGAAAATACTATGAAAAAAACTGTATCACTGCTGTTAGCCGGCCTGATGGCCCTGACCCTTGCCGGCTGTTCCGGCCAGGATAGCCAGACGGAGACCACGGAGGCCGCCGCGGAGACCACAGCGGAAGCCGCCTCCGAAAGCGCTGACGCCGAGGAGGAGACCACACCGGAGGCGGAGGACGCCATCGGGGAAAAGCCCACAGTGCGCGTCGGATCCTTGAACGGCCCCACCTCCATGGGACTGGTCTACGTGATGGAAGCTGCGGACAACGGCGAGGCCGCCAACTACTATGAGTTCAACATGGCCACCGCGGCCGACGAGATCACCGGCCTGCTGGTCAAGGGAGATCTGGACATCGCCCTGATCCCCGCCAATGTCGCCAGCGTCCTCTACAACAAGACGGAGGGCAATATCACCGTGGTGGACATCAACACCCTGGGAGTCCTCTATGTGGTCTCCGCCGATGACTCCATCCAGTCTGTGGCAGATTTAAAGGGAAAGACGGTCTACCTCACCGGCATGGGCACCACCCCGGACTACGTCATCCAGTACCTGCTGAAGGCCAACGGCCTCACCACCGAGGATGTGCAGCTGGAGTACAAGACGGAGGCCAACGAGGTGGCCGCCATTCTGAAGGAGACCCCCGACGCAGTCGGCCTTCTTCCCCAGCCCTTTGTCACCTCCGCCATGGCGCAGAATGATCAGCTGAAGATCGTCCTGAATCTCACGGAGGAGTGGGACAAGGTACAGGAGCAGGCGGGCGGCAGCTCCATGGTGACCGGCGTCACCGTGGTCCGCACCGATTTCCTGGAGGAAAATCAGGAGGCTGTGGACGCATTCCTGGACGAGCACGAGGAGTCCTCCCTGGCTGTAAACGACAACCTGGACGACGCGGCCCAGAAAGTGGCGGATCTCGGCATTATCCCCAAGGCGGAGGTGGCCAAGAAGGCGATCCCCTACTGCAACATCACCTGCATCCGCGGGGAGGAGATGAAGACAGCCCTCAGCGGATATCTTCAGGTTCTCTATGATCAGGATCCCACCTCTGTGGGCGGCGCCCTGCCGGGGGATGATTTCTACTACATTCCGCAGTAAAACGGACGCTTGCAACCGATCGGACGGGGAGAAATTTTCTCTCCCCATCCGGCGCGACACTGCGAAAAACGGTATGAAACTTCGGCCTGTTCAGGCGGTTTCATACCGTTTTTTAATTGCTTTTGCGAGGAAGGATATCTCATGGAACGTTTCCGTCTCACACGAAAGATCGCGATTCTCCTGTTCTGGGCAGCTCTCTGGCAGGCCGCCAGCATGCTGGTGGGCAACTCCATACTGCTGACCGGGCCTGTGGATGTGCTGAAAACCCTTGTCTCTCTGGCGGTCACCGCCGATTTCTGGAAGACCATCGCCTGCTCCTCCGGGAAGATCATCCTGGGATTTCTCCTGGCCTTCGCCGCCGGCCTTCTCCTGGGGACGGCGGCCTTTCGCCTGCCCTTTTTAAACGAACTGCTCTCCCCCGTGATCGCCCTGATGAAGTCCATACCGGTGGCTTCGTTTGTCATTCTGGCCCTCATCTGGATTGGATCGGAAAATCTGTGCATCTTCATCTCCTTCCTGGTGGTCCTGCCCATGATCTATGTCAACACCCTGGCGGGGCTTGCCAGCACCGATCCGAAGCTGCTGGAGATGGCCGACGTCTTCGCCGTGCCCTTTCTCCGCCGGATCCGCTTTCTCTACCTCCCCGCCCTGCTCCCCTATCTGGTGAGCAGCTGCCGGGTGGCCCTGGGCATGAGCATCAAGTCGGGGGTGGCCGCCGAGGTGATCGGCACCCCCGCCTGGTCCATCGGAAAGCAGCTCTACCTGTCCAAAACCTGGCTGGACACCAGCAGCCTCTTCGCCTGGACTCTGGTGATCATCGCCGTCAGCGCCGTCTTCGAGCGGGCCGTCCTGTTTCTGCTGGACCGCATCCCCTGCGGCACCCCATATAAGGAGGAAGTGAAATGACTCTCACCCTGGAAAATCTTCAAAAATCCTACGGCCCTCTCACAGTTTTAAACCGCTGCTCCTTCTCCTTTGCAGACGGCAGGATTTACTGCCTCATGGCTCCCTCCGGCTCGGGAAAGACCACTCTGTTCCGGATTCTCATGGGCCTGGAGCAGGCGGACGGGGGCGCCGTCCGCTCGGACCTCCCCTCCCCCCGCTTTTCCGCCGTCTTCCAGGAAGATCGGCTCTGCGAGACCTTTTCCCCCGTGGAAAATCTGCGGCTGGTCCTGGGAAAAAGCGTCTCCCGGGAGGACATCCGCCGGGAGCTCTCCCTGCTGCTGCCGGAGGAATCTCTCTCCCGCCCAGTCTCTACCCTGAGCGGAGGCATGAAGCGCCGCACCGCCGTCTGCCGGGCCATGATCGCCCCCTCCGACGCCGTCATCCTGGACGAGCCCTTCACCGGCCTGGACGACGAGACCAGACGGCAAGTGATCGCCTACATCAAAAGCCGGCAGCGCGGCCGTCTTCTGATCGTGTCCACCCACCAGGAGGAGGATGTGGCGCTGCTGGACGGGGAGCTGGTCCGAATGGAGGCGCTGACCGCGGCCGCTCCCCGCGGCGGATCCCCGCTCTGATTCCCTGTATTTACCAGCAAGAACCGTTTGCAATCTCGCCCTTTTTTTACTAAAATAAAAGTATTCAGACTACGATACCTGCCAGTCAGGAAAACGCAGATCAAGGGAGGAAATACGATCATG
>MHCFR05601__coassemble_1946_pt1 | contig 9971 bp, 8 predicted proteins | sample MHCFR05601__metabat2_high_PE_003 | metagenome-assembled genome bin MHCFR05601
AGATCCCGGGCCAGCACCGCCCGGCAGCCGAGCGCCTCTGCGGCCCGCTCTCCCGCCAGCCCGTGGAGGTAGACCCCCAGGGCCGCGGCCTGCTCCTCCTCCATGCCCTGGGCCAGGAGACTGCCGATGACTCCCGCCAGCACGTCCCCGGAGCCGCCCTTGGCCATGGCGGAGCAGCCGCTGCTGTTGACGTACAGGCTTCCGTCCCTGCCGGCCACCACCGTGGCCGCGTCCTTCAGCACGCAGGTGATCCCGAACCGCCCTGCGTAGTCCAGGGCCGTCCCCGCCAGATCCCGCTGCACCTCCCCCGCCGGGACGCCCAGCAGTCTGGCCATCTCCAGCACATGGGGGGTGATGACGATGTTTTCCGTGTAATACCGGGTCAGGTCCCCGCAGGCCGCCACGGCGTTCAGCCCGTCGGCGTCCAGCACCACCGGGGAGCAGGCGGAGCTTAAAACCATGCGCACCAGGTCCCTCGCCATCTCGTCCTGGCCCAGGCCCGGCCCCAGCACCACCGAGGACGCCTCCCTGCACAGCTGCTCCACCACCTCCTCCCGGAGGTTTCCGTCCTCCCAGGGAACCAGCACCGCCTCCGGCAGCAGGGTCTGGAGGATCTCCCGGTTGGGCTCCGGGGTGAGGATCTTCACCAGGCCGGCGCCGGTGCGGTAGGCCGCCAGGGCCGCCAGATAGGCCGCCCCCGCCATGTTCTTCCTGCCGCCGGCGATGAGCACCTTGCCGAAGGTCCCCTTGTTGGAGTACGCCGGCCGGGCCGGCAGGCGGCTTAAATCCTCCTTCTCGTAGGTGAAGGCCAGATCCCCCAGGCGGCTGGCCGCCTCCGCCGGAAATCCGGCGTCCGCCACCACCAGGCGCCCCCGGTAGTCCTTTCCTGGGTACAGGGCCGTCCCCAGCTTCTCGTAACCGAAGGTGACCGTCACGTCCGCCCGCAGGGCCGGGCCCAGGATGGCACCGGTCTCAGAGCTGACGCCGGAGGGCACGTCCACGGCCACCACCGTGTCCGCCTGGATCTCCCCCAAAAAGCGGAGGAAATCCCCGTACACCCCCGTCACCGGCCGGTTTAACCCCACGCCGAACACGCCGTCCACCAGCACCTGGCAGGGGCCGGGGATAAAGTCGCGGAAGGTCTCGACGGGGATGTCAAGCTTCTCTGCGATGGAGAGCTGGAGCTTTAACTCCGGGGTGCCCCGCCCGGGATCCCCCACCAGGATCACCGACACGGGATGCCCCATCTCCCTCAACATCCGGGCCGCCGCCACGGCGTCGGCCCCGTTGTTGCCAAGTCCGGCTGCCGCCAAGATCCGCCCATAAGGCCCCGCCGCCAGGTGTGCCTCATGGGCCACCGCCAGGGCCGCCCGCTCCATGAGCACCAGGGAGGGAATTCCGATCTCCTCGATGGTGTAGCGGTCAATCTCCTTCATCTGCGTTCCCCGCACCAGATACCTCATACCTGCTCTCCTTCCCCCACCGCAAACGCCAGGGCGTAGACCTCCGTGTTTGTGATGGACACATGGATCCTGTCAATTCCTCTCTCCCTCGCCAGCCTCTGGGCCGGACCCAGAAGGCGGACCCAGGGCTTTCCCAGCTCGTCCCGCAGGACCTCCACGTCCGAGGGCCAAAACCCCCGAAATCCCGTCCCCAGGACCTTGGAGACCGCCTCCTTCACAGCAAAATCGCCGGCCAGCCGGGAAATCTTTCCCCCGGCCTGCCGGCGCTCCTCCTCCGTAAAGACGCGGTCTAAGAAGGATGGCCGCCCGCAGGCCTTCTCCATTCTTCCGATCTCAACCATATCCGTTCCCACGCCGACGATCATGAATCCTTCTCTTCCCCGCTCTCTCTGTCCTGCAGGCTGCACACCCGGTAGCAGAGCCGCATCAGGCTCTCCGACAGGTGGACGTTCTCCACCACCACGTCGTCCGGAACCGCCAGGTCCACGTGGGCGAAGTTCCAGATGCCCTTCACCCCGGCCCGGATCACCCGCTCGGCGATCTCCGGCGCCTTGGCCTTGGGGATGGTGAGGGCGGCAATCTGCACATTGTTTTCCTTTATAAATGTCTCCAGTTCTTCAATGCCCCGGATCTCGATGCCCCGCACCACCAGGCCGATGAGCCTGGGATTGATGTCGAACATTCCCTTGATCACGAAGCCTCTCTTCTCAAAATTGGCATAGTTGGCGATGGCCTGCCCCAGGTTGCCGGCGCCGATGATGATCACGCTGTGCTGCCGGTCGATGCCCAGGATCTTGGCGATCTCCGTGTAGAGATAGCGGACGTTGTAGCCGTAGCCCTGCTGGCCGAAGCCGCCGAAATTGTTGAGATCTTGGCGGATTTGGGAAGCCGTCACGTGCATTCTCTGACTCAGCTCATTGGAGGAAATCCGCTCCACCCCGTCCTCGATCAGTTCTCCCAAATAACGGTAATACCTTGGCAGTCTGGAGATGACCGCCTTTGATATCTGTTTTTCCACTGCCTGTCTCTCCTCTGTTATTATTTAGTCAATATTGTTAAGAATTATCAAAACTATTATAAACATTTCAGACACCAATGTCAAATACTTTGTTAAATTTTCGACATTCTTGAAATGTTCGCCATCCTATATTATACTTAATCTGGCTGCGCGCAGCCGTCTTCCGCCTTTCCGGCGGAACCACAGTACAAGGAGGAAGATCCATGATTTTATCATGCAGTCATTTGAGCAAGGCATTCGGGAGCAAGTCGGTGATCGCCGACGCTTCCTTCCATATAGAGGATCACGAGAAGGCGGCCATCGTGGGCATCAACGGGGCGGGCAAATCCACCCTGTTAAAGATGATCACCGGCGAGCTGCCCGCCGACTCCGGCGAGGCGGTTCTGGCCAAGGGGAAGACCCTGGGGTACCTGGCCCAGCACCAGGATCTCACCAGCCAGCGGACCATTTTCGAGGAGCTAAAGAAGGTGAAGCAGCCCCTCATCGACATGGAGGAGAAAATCCGCGGCCTGGAGCAGGCCATGAAGGGGGCCTCCGGCCAGGAGCTGGAGGACATGCTCTCCCTCTACAGCCGCTTAAACCACGAGTTTGAGGACGCCAACGGCTACGCCTGGAAGAGCGAGATCACCGGGGTGCTAAAGGGCCTGGGCTTTGAGGAGGAGGAATTCTCCAAGCCCATCTCCACCCTCTCCGGCGGGCAGAAGACCCGTGTCTTTCTGGGCAAGCTCCTGCTCTCCCGCCCGGACGTGATCATGCTGGACGAGCCCACCAACCACCTGGACATGGAGTCCATCGCCTGGCTGGAGACCTACCTCATCAATTACCCCGGGGCTGTCCTCATCGTGGCCCACGACCGGTATTTCCTGGACCGGGTGGTGACCAAGATCATCGAGCTGGACGGGGGACGGGCCACGGTATTTCAGGGCAATTACACCGCCTACAGCCAGAAGCGGGCCATGCTGCGGGAGGCCAAGATGAAGGCCTGGCTGAACCAGCAGCAGGAGATCCGCCACCAGGAGGAGGTCATCGCCAAGTTAAAGTCCTTCAACCGGGAGAAGTCCATCAAGCGGGCGGAGAGCCGGGAGAAGATGCTGGAGAAGATGGACCGGCTGGAGAAGCCCGCGGAGATCAACGACGAGATGCACATCCGCCTGGAGCCGAACATCCTCAGCGGCAACGACGTGCTGACGGTGCGGGGCCTAAAGAAGGCCTTCGGCCCCCAGCTTCTCTTTGAGAACGTGGACATGGACATCAAGCGGGGGGAGCGGGTGGCCCTCATCGGCAGCAACGGCACCGGCAAGACCACCATTTTAAAGATCTTAAACCGCCTGGTGGAGCCGGACGCCGGGGAGATCCGCCTGGGATCCCGGGTCCACATCGGCTACTACGACCAGGAGCACCAGGTCCTCCACATGGAGAAGACTCTCTTTGACGAGCTCCAGGACACCTACCCCAACATGGACAACACCCAGATCCGCAGCGTGCTGGCGGCCTTCCTCTTCACCGGGGACGACGTGTTCAAGCGCATCGGGGATCTGAGCGGCGGCGAGCGGGGCCGGGTCTCCCTGGCGAAACTGATGCTGTCGGAGGCCAATTTCCTCATCCTGGACGAGCCCACCAACCACCTGGACATCACCTCCAAGGAGATCCTGGAGGACGCCCTGATCCACTACACGGGGACGGTGCTCTACGTCTCCCACGACCGGTATTTTATCAACCGGACGGCCACCCGCATCCTGGATTTGAAGAATCAATCCCTCATCAACTACATCGGGAACTACGACTACTATCTGGAGAAAAAGGACGTGATGGAGAGCCTGCAGGGAGGCGAGAAGAAGAAGGAGGAGGCGAAGGAGGCCGTCTCCGAGGTGAAGCTGGACTGGAAGTCCCAGAAGGAGGAGCAGGCCAGAAAGCGGAAGCTGCAGAATGAACTGAAAAAGACGGAGGAGGAGATCTCCTCCCTGGAGGCGCGGGACAGCGAGCTGGATGAGCAGCTGACCCTGGAGGAGGTCTACACGGACCACCAGCGGGTGCGGGAGATCAACGACGAGAAGACCTCCATCGCCGGGCGGCTGGAAGAGCTGTACGCCCGGTGGGAGGAACTGGCAGAGGAGGCGTAACGCCTCCTCATTTTTATTTAATAGGAAACTTTTATTTCTCCATATAGTCCCTGGCCTCCCGGAGAATCCTCTCCTCGTCCAGGGCCAGAATCTCCCGGTTTCTCATGAGGAATTTTCCCCCCACCAGCACATCCCTCACGTCCCCCGGCTCCCCGCACTCGAAGAGGGTGTGGAGGAGGTTGCCGCTGGGGATGAGGCGGGGGCTCTTTAAGTCCACAGTGATCAGGTCGGCGTGAAAGCCCGGCTGGATCCTCCCGCAGCGCCCCGCCTCGTCCAGGGCCGCCGCCCCGCCCTCGTACATCATCTGAAACAGGGTCTCCGCCGGCATGACGGCGGGGTTGGCCGCCGGAACTCCATAGCAGATGTTCATCACGGACCGGAAGATCCGCATCTCCCCCCACAGGCTGAGGCCGGCGTGGGCCGCCCCGTCGGAGCCAAAGCCCGGGACGATCCCCCGTCCCAAAAGGGCCGGGGTGTCGGGGAGGGCTTTCCCGCAGTTGCTGAAGGGGCAGTGGCAGAGGCGCACGCCCCGCTCCCCTATGAGCTCCCGCTCCTCCTCCGACAGGAGCAGGCTGTGAGCCCCCAGAAAGCGGTCCGAGAGCACTCCCATCCGCTCCAGGTACACGTAGGGCCGCACCCCCTCCCGGCGGACGATCCCCTCCACCTCGCCGGGGTACTCGTTCATGTGGGCCTGGAGCACGGCTCCCCGCTCCCCGGCGTGCTCCGCCGCCAGGCTCACCAGGCGGTCGGAGCAGGAATTTAGGGCCCGCAGGGAGTAGTAGACCTTCAGATTCCCCTGGCCGTCCCAGTCCCCGTACAGCCGGTCGGAGAGGCGGATGGCCTCCTCCGCGTCCATGGCGATGGAGGCGGGCAGCCCCTCCTCGTCCATGGTGGACCAGGAGAGGCGCCCCCGCAGGCCGCTCTCCCGGTAGACCGCCGCCGCCTCGTCCATGAAGTAGCCGCCGGACTCCACGAAGCCGGTGGTGCCGGAGCGGATCATCTCCAGGGCCGCCAGGCTGGCGGAGAGGCGCATCTTCTCCGGCGTCAGGGTGCTCTCGAAGGGGAGCATCACCCGGGTCCAGATGATGGGCTTGGCGTCCAGCACCAGCCCCTTCAACAGCTGCTGTCCCGTGTGCATGTGGCTGTCCATGAGTCCCGGCATGACGGCCAGGTCCTTCCCGGAGATCACCTCCCCGGCCTTCCACTCTTCCTCCCCGTGGGGAGTCACCGCCAGGATTCTCCCATCCTTCACCGCCACGTCCATCCCGGTGCACAGCGTCCTGTAGTCTGTCATCACCGTGCCGTTTTCTATGAGCAGATCGCAGTCTCTCACCTATCTCTCCTCCGTTCTTCCCTTTCCCCCGGATCTGTGCTACAATAGAGGGCACCTGGGAGGAACTCTCCCAAGTCCCGCCCAATTCACACCATCAGGAGGTAATTTTATCATGAATTCTTCCCGCCCCGGGGACACTTCTCCCCGGCCCTCGAAGGCCCGCAGGGTTCTGGCCCTGGCCGGCGCGCTGATCCTGGCCGCCCTCTACCTGGCCACCCTGATTCTGGCCGTCACCGGCAGCGAACACACCATGGGACTTCTCATGGCCACCCTCTTTGCCAGCATCGCCGTGCCCGTTTTCATCTACGTGGTGCAGCTGGCGATGAAGGCGTTTCAAAAAAAGAGCGAGTAAAAGACGTGCCGCATAATGTTTCGATTATGCGGCACATTCTGTTATCAATATTTTATCTGTAGATGATCTCGTCCCGTCCCGGTCCGTTGGAAACCATGGTGATGGGCGTTCCGATCTCCTTCTCCACAAACTCCACGTACTTTCTGCAGTTCTCCGGCAGATCCTCATATTTGCGGATGCCCCGGATGTTGCACTTCCAGCCGGGCAGCTTCTCGATCACCGGCTTCGCCTTCTCCAGCTTTGTGGTGGTGGGGAAGTCCTTGGTCACCTTCCCGTCGATCTCGTAGCCCACGCACACCGGGATCTCATCCAGGTATCCCAGCACGTCCAGCACGGTGAGAGCCACCTCCGTGGCGCCCTGGATCCGGCAGCCGTAGCGGGTGGCCACCGCGTCAAACCAGCCCACTCTTCTGGGGCGGCCGGTGGTGGCGCCGTACTCTCCGTGGTCCCCGCCTCTCTTTCTCAGCTCCTCGGCCTCGTCGCCGAAGATCTCGCTGACGAAGGCGCCTGCGCCCACGGCGCTGGAGTACGCCTTCACCACGGTGATAATGTCCTTGATCTCATAGGGCGGGATGCCCGCGCCGATGGCGCCGTAGGCGGCCAGGGTGGAGGAAGAGGTCACCATGGGGTAGATTCCGTGATCCGGGTCCTTTAAGGAGCCCAGCTGGCCCTCCAGCAGGACGGTCTTTCCATCCTTCAGGGCCTCGTTCAGGAATCTGGAGACATCGCACACGTAGGGGGCCACCATATCCCGGTAGCTGATCAGGGTCTCGTAGACCTCCTCGGGGTTCAGCAGGGGCTTGTGGTACAGGTGCTCCAAGAGTACGTTCTTGGTCTCGCACACCCGGTACACCTTCTCCTTTAACTCCTCCTCGCCGAACAGCTCGCTGACCTGGAAGCCGATCTTGGCGTATTTATCAGAATAGAAGGGAGCAATTCCGGACTTCGTGGAGCCGAAGGATTTGCCGCCCAGGCGCTCCTCCTCATACTGGTCAAACAGTACGTGATAGGGCATCAGGATCTGGGCGCGGTCGGACACCAGAATCTTGGGCATGGGAACGCCCTGTTCCACCAGAGACTGGATCTCCTTCACCAGATAGGGAATGTTGAGGGCCACACCGTTGCCGATGACGCTGGTGGTGTGATCGTAGAATACGCCGGACGGAAGCAGATGAAGGGCAAAGCGGCCATAGTTGTTGATGATGGTGTGGCCGGCGTTGCTTCCTCCCTGGAAACGGACGATGATATCGGACTCCTTGGCAAGCATATCGGTGATCTTGCCCTTGCCCTCATCTCCCCAGTTTGCTCCAACAATTGCTCTAACCATTGATTATTTCCTCCTTTGAGTGAATTCCTCACATGGGAATCAACATTACAGTACTACTTTACTACAAATCTTCGCATAAGTAAAATCAATCTTTATTATATGAAACATAATTTTACATTATAAGAGGTTTTCCCCGCCCTTCTCCATCATCTCCAGCATCCGCCGGCCGGGGATGGAGATCAGCTCCCGGCTGCCGGTCACCAGGCAGAACTGCCGCTCGGGCATCTCCTCCTCAAACTCCAGGCGGAAGACCTCCCCCCGCTCCAGAGCTCCCAGGGCGAACTCCTCCTCCACGCAGCCGATCCCCAGGTTGCGGATGGCGAACTGCACCACCATATCGCTGATGGCCAGGTCAAACTCCGGCTTGGGGGCGATGCCCTTCTTTGCCAGGAAATCGTCCATGAAGGCCCGGGTGCTGGTGCGCTTCTCCAGGAAAATGCAGGGATTTTCCAGCAGGCAGCTATAGTCCAGCTTCCTCCCCCTCAGGTGGGAGAAATGGTTCCCGGCCACGAAGATGTTGCGGATGGTCTTCACCGGCTGGGCCTGGAAGCCGGGGGCCAGCTCGAAGGGGGTGCTCACCACGGCGAAGTCGATGTCCCCCCGCTCCAACAGGCCGATGGTCTCCGGCGTGGGGCCGTTGGAGACGTTCACGTGGATGCCGGGATACTCCTCGTGGAACCGCTCCAGGTACGGGAGGAGGTAGAATCGAAGGGTCATGTCGCTGGCCCCGATGCGCACATCCCCCATCTCCAGGTTCTTCAGGCGCTCCAGGGCCTCCTCCCCCTTGATGAAGTTCTCCATCCCCCGCTCCACGTAGGATGCCAGGGTCCTCCCCTCCTCCGTCAGCCGCACTCCCTTGGCGGTGCGGATAAAGAGGATGGTGTCCAGGGAGCGCTCCAGCTGCTTTACCGCCTGGCTCACCGCCGGCTGGGAGATGCACAGGGCCTCGGAGGCCGCCGTGATGCTCCCCATTTTCTCCACATAATAAAACACTTTGTAGTATTCCAGATTGCCGTTCATATCGCCTTAGGCCCGCTCCTTTTCAGGCATGCTGAGGAAAATCAGGGCCAGTACCGTCAGGCACAGGCCCGCCAGGGACAGAGCCGTGGGCATTTCCCTGAAAAACAGGATGCCGAACACCATGGCCGCCACCGGCTCGCAGGCCGCCAGGATGGACGCCTTCCCCGCGTCCATGAATTTTAACCCCAGGGTGTAGCACACGTAGGGGAGGACGGAGGTGCACAGGGAGTGGAGCAGCATGAACAGCCACATGGACGGGCCGCCCTCCGTCACCGTCCGCCCCAGAAACTCCCAGTCCGTGAAGGGCAAAAGCACCAGGGCCACCACCGCCATGCAGTAGAGGATGATGGTGAAGGAGTGGTACCCCCGCTCCATGGCCACCTTGGTGAAAATGCTGTAGAGGCCGTAGAAGAAGGCCCCCATGAGGCCAACGAGGATGCCGGACACCGTCCACTGCATCCCGGAGGCGCTCTCCAGCACGCCGCTGGCCAGGGCGCATCCCGCCAGGGCGGCGGCCATGCAGCCCACCTTCCTGCCGGTCACCTTCTCCCGAAAGAGGACCGCCGACAGAAGCAGCACGAACACCGGGGACAGGCTTAAGAGCACCGCCGCCAGGGACAGGGTCAGCTGGCTGATGGCGATGTTGTAGCAGAAGCTCAGCCCCAGCATTCCCAGCACTCCGCCCCCCAGAAAGATCCACAGGTCTTTCGGCCGGATCTTTAACAGGGAGCGGTCGTAAAGGCAGATCCCCAGAAACACCGCCGCCGCCGCCACAATCATCCTCGATGAGAGCAGGGTGTAGTCGTCCATTCCCATTTCCGTCAAATCCCGCACAAAGACGCCGGCGCTCCCCCAGAGAACGCCGGACAGCACAGGCAGCAAGACTACCAGTTTTTTCATGTTTTATCTAGTCCTTTCCAAAGTATTCCTTTGCACGGGTTTATTGTAGCAAAAGGAGGAGACCCTGTCAAATATCATAGCTTCTTTTGCCTCAGTGCAATCCCAATCAGCCGATCAGTCTGATCTGCCATAAACAGCGGGATATTCAGCACATCCCCATCCAGCTTCAGATTATCCAGCGAGAACCGGACACGGAGTTTCACTTGGTCCGGGAACAATTCTTTGAATTTCTTAAGACTCCTGCTGGCGGTGTTGGCTTCGGACTTGACCTCCACAGGGAAAATATCGTTTTCGCGCTGAATCAGGAAATCTACCTCATAGGGAGGATTTGTCTGTGTCCAGTACCGAGGAGTCACTTCAAACTGTGTAATCAATGTCTGAAGCACAAAGTTTTCGGTTAATGCCCCCTTGAATTCGGTAAATAGCCGATTTCCCTCG